>Ga0070707_100000241_pt1 | contig 54398 bp, 44 predicted proteins | sample KBSK5502metaG_FD_65468 | JGI IMG/M metagenome (GOLD analysis project Ga0070707, IMG submission 65468) | Corn, switchgrass and miscanthus rhizosphere microbial communities from Kellogg Biological Station, Michigan, USA - KBS K5-50-2 metaG | ecosystem: Host-associated > Plants > Roots >... | reverse complement strand
TGGTGCAGGGCTAAGCTGCAACCGCCCCGCGCGCTTCTGCTCCTTGCGGTCTCGGTCCTGACGGCCGCCTGCGGCGTGCCCACGCCGGCCCCGCCGCCCACCGCCCAGGAGGTACTGGCCAAACCCCAGCAATCCAATCTGAAGGACGCCCATTTCACTGTGTCGGGCAAGATCGCGAGCGACGGCGTCACCGTCCAGCTGGTGGGGGACGGTGCCCTGGTCTACAAACCCAGGCCGGCGGGTCGATTCAAATTCCAGACGCGGGTCGCCGGCCAAACGGTGACGATCGAGGAGATCTCGCTCGACGGCACCAACTACGGCCTGACGCCGGCCTCGAGCAAATGGACGGCGACCACGAGCAGCTCGGGCATCGATCCAAATGCGTTCGCCGGCGCCAGCGACCAGAAGTACATCGGCGAAGAGACGCTGCCGCAGGGAAAGGCCTGGCACGCGACGGCCACGGATAAGGACGGCAACGCCTTCGACGCCTACATCCGGGAGAGTGACGGGTACCCGATCAAGTACGTCGAGACTCAAACGGGCGGCCAGAACATCACCTTGACGTTCGACCGCTACAACGCCGGCGAGACCATCACCGCGCCGCCGCCCGACCAGGTCCAGGCGGGCTAGTGGAGGCGTTCGCCCGGACGGGCGAGGCGATCCGCGCCACCAGCAGCAAGCTGGAGAAGACGCGCCTCCTTGGTGCCTATTTCGCCAGTCTCGACGATGTCTCGCTCCCGCTGGCAGCTGTCTATTTCACGGCGCGACCCTTCGCGGACCGCGATCAGCGAAAGCTGAATCTGGGCTACGCCGTCATTCGCAATGCGGTTTGCGAGCTGGCCGGCGTCGATGAAGAGGCGCTCGGCGAGTCGTACATGCGCCACAGCGACGTCGGCGACGTCATCGAGGAAGTGCTCGAAGGGCACACGCATCCGCGGCCGACGTCCCTTCCGGACGTCCACGAGACCTTTGTCAAGATTTACGAGCAGCGCACCGTCAAGAAGAAGACGCAGGCGCTGCGCGAACTGCTCGACCGGCTGAGCCCACGCGAGGCCAAGTTCATCGGCAAGATCCTCACCGGCGACCTGCGCATCGGGCTGCGCGCGGGGCTGGTCGAAGAGGGGATCGCCAGGGCCTTCGGCGCGCCGCTCGCGGAGGTGTCCTGGGCTGGGATGCTGACCGGCGACATCGGGGAGGTGGCGCTGCGCGCCAGACGCGGGACGCTCCGCTCGGCCGAGCTGCGGTTGATGCATCCGCTGCAGTTCATGCTCGCCTCACCCGAAGAGGACGCGGCGGCGATCATGCGCCGGGTCGGAGGCGAAGCCTGGGTCGAGGACAAGTACGATGGCATCCGGGGCCAGCTGCACAAAGAAGCCAACCGCGTCGTGCTCTACTCGCGCGACCTCAACGACGTCACCGCCGCCTTTCCCGAAGTGGTGGCGGCGGCCGGCGCACTGCCCCACGACGTCCTCCTCGACGGCGAGCTGCTCGCCTTCAAGGACGGCGTCGTGCGGCCCTTCTTCGAGCTGCAGCACCGGCTCGGACGCAAGGTCGTCAGCGCGCAGCTGCTCAACGAGGTGCCGGTCATCTTCGTGGCTTTCGACCTGCTCTACCTCGATGGGCGCAATCTGCTGACCGAGCCCCTGCGCGAACGCCGGCGCATGCTCGAGGAGCTCAACCTCCCCTCCCCCTTCATGCTCGCCTACCTGATCCGGGCGCTCGATGCCGACGAGCTCGACCGCATCTTCGATGGCGCGCGCGCCCGCAACAACGAAGGGCTGATGGTCAAAGATCCGGAAAGCCGCTACACGCCGGGACGCCGTGGACTCGGCTGGCTGAAGTTAAAGAAAGCGCTCGCCACCCTGGACGTCGTCGTCACCGGCGTCGAGGTCGGGCACGGCAAACGCAAGAACGTGTTATCCGACTATACGTTCGCGGTCTATGACGAAGGCTCCGACCGGTTGGTGAACATCGGCAAGGCCTACTCGGGCTTGACGGACGTCGAGATCGCAACGATGACGGATTACTTCAAGTCGATCACCGTGAAGGACTACGGCCGGTTCCGCCTGGTCCAGCCCGAGATCGTTCTCGAGGTCGCCTTCGACGCCATCATGGAGTCTGGCCGCCACAATTCCGGCTACGCGCTGCGCTTCCCGCGCATCAAGCAGATCCGCCGCGACAAGACGGTGCGGGAGATCGACACGCTGGCGGAGGTCGCCCGGATGCACCGCGCCTTCAGCGCCGAGCGCGTGCAGCTGGTCGAACCGGCCCGGGCCTAAAGGGAGGCCGCCGAGCGGGCGGACGAGACGGCGGCGCGGTTGCGGGCGACGACGATCAGGGCGACGGCCGCCAGGATGATGCTGCCGGCGATCAGCACGCGCGGGGTCAGCGCCTCGCCCACGAAGATGGCACCCAGGACGACGGCGACCACCGGGTTGACATAGGCGTAGGTCGACACCAGCGACAGCGGCGCTGAGCGCAGCAGCCAGACATAGGCGCTGAAGCCGACGAGGCTGCCGAAGACGATCAGATAGAGCAGCGCCACGACCGACGTCGTCGAGATGCCGTGCACATGCACCCGGCCCAGCTCACCGGTCGCAAGACTCAGGACGCCGAAGAGGACGCCGGCCCAGAGCATCTCCATCGAGGCGGCGACCAGCGGCCGAACGGGAAGCCTGACGTGACGGGTGAAGACGGAGCCACTGGCCCAGCAGAGCGGTGCGGCCAGCGCCAGCGCGGCGCCGATCAGCTGAATGCGGCCTGAACCCGGCGAGCCGATCAGAAACGCCACCCCGCCGAACCCGATGACCAGCCCCACGATGACGAGCGCTGGAAGCCGCCGCCCGAAGACCACTCGATCGATGATCGCCATCCAGAGGGGTGCCGTCGCGACCAACAGGGCGACTACGCCCGTAGGCACATATTGCTCCGCCAGGATCACCCCACCGTTCCCACCAACCAGGAGCGCGGCGCCGATCAGCAGCGCGGCCAGCCATTGCCGGGTCCCCGGCCGGTCACCGCCCTTATCGCCGTGCCGGATCGCCAGGACGTAGAGAACGCTGCCGGCCGCCAGGAAGCGGAGTGATCCCATCAGCAGTGGCGGCATCGTCCGAATGGCGAACTTGATGCCCAGGTAGGTCGACCCCCACAGGAGATAGACGGTACCGAGCGCCAACCAGACCCGGGCCGCCGGCGTCGCGGCGCCCGATCGAGCCTGACGAAAGGCGGAAGCGATGTCAGCTGCCGCCACGCGGATGGTGGCAGTCGTCACTGGACGGCGTTAGCGCTCGTCCCGGCGGATTTCCAGGGGCCAGCGCAGGTGCACGGTAACCGGCCTGGACTGCCGAAGCAGGCGCCGCTGGGCCGCTTCGCGCTCGACCCGGGCCTGCTTGTCCATCGCCCATGTGTACATCGAGTAGTAATCAGTCATCTTCATGTCACCTCGCTGTAACCGGCTCTTATCGTTTGACTAGTTACAACGCCATTTTACAGGTGTACGGCTAACCCGTCAAGTGGTATAAAGGGGTTACACGTGAACGATTCCGAAACAGTCTCAACGCCAATCATGCCGGTGAGCCGGGGCCACCTGGCCTCGGTGCAGACCGGCCTCAACTTCGTCAACACGCTCGATCTGTGGCCCACGCCCCACGACCATCTCGATACCCCCCAGGCGGCGCTGGAATGGCTGGTCGACAACGACCTCCTCCACAAAGAGGCGCGGACCGAACTTCTCCACCGGTACGAGGACTCACCCGGCGCCGGTCGGGCCATGCTGGCCCGCCTCCATCGGGTGCGCGAGGCGATGCGAAGCGTCCTGGAGGCGACGGCGGCTCACCGCCCTCCAGATGCGGCCGACCTTGCCGAGATCAATCGGACGCTGCGAACCCACTACATCTATGAGCTCGTCCACGGCCCGGATGGCGTCTCACTCGAGCATCGCCACCAGGGCGACCCGGTCGACGGGGCGGCGGCCCGCCTCACCGAATCGATCGCCCGGGAACTGATCCAGGGCTCGGCCGCGCGCCTGAGGGTGTGCGAAAACGATCAGTGCCGCTGGGTATTCAAGGACACCTCGCCCACCGGCAAGCGCAAGTGGTGCAGCATGCGCAGCTGTGGCAACCGGGCGAAGGTCGCGCGGCACCGCGCCCGCAGAAAAACCCAATCCCCCTCTCCCCTTGCGGGGGCGGGCCGCGGTGGGGGGTAAAATCCTCGCCCGGAGGGGTGTCCGAGCGGTTTAAGGTGCGGCTCTCGAAAAGCCGTGTGGCGGCAACGCCACCGCGAGTTCGAATCTCGCCCCCTCCGCCACGGGCCCACCACTTCCCTCCCCCTTGCGTGGAGCGTATGGGAGGGGGAAATCAGGCAGCAAGACGCAACCGACGATACGCATCGCGCGCCGGCGGCAGCCAGCGAACCGGCTCGGGGGCGATGGCGACGAGGTGGGGCATGCCGGCACGGCAGGCCGCGAAGGCCGCGCGCTGAGCCCTCCCCCATTTGAAACGGTAGCCCTCCCGCAGCGCCGGCGGCAGCAGCCCCGCGGTAATGACGGTCAGCGGCGCGAAGGCCATCCGCGGAACGCCGGGGAAACCCGGTCGCATGACGATCTGTCCCATGCGACGGGCGTCTTGCCCCACGCAGACGTCCCCACGATCGATCATGGCGTCCAGGTAGGCCGCAAAGGCCTCGATATCAGCGGGGTACCGCTGCCGGGGGATGCCAAGAAGCAGACCGATCTGTTTGGTTTCCTGGTAATAGCGGTCGGCCTCCACCGACGTCAGCGGTCCGACGAAGGCCCGGTACGCCGTCACCGCGGAATAAACGAGGGTCGCCTGGACCCACAGGAGCAGCTGTGGATCCATCGCCGAGTAGCCTGGCCCACGGACCGCCCGGTGACGACGGTTCACGGTACGCACCGCCTCGATCGCGGCCGATCGAGGGCCAAAGACCATGGCCATGGTCAGGTCCATCGTCCTGAGCAGCCGACCGGCGGGATCCACCTCGAAGTTGCTGTGGTCGCGAACCCCGGCGGCGACCGCCGGGTGGGCGAACTGCATCAGAATGGCACAGCTGCCCGCCAGGGCGACCGCTGACTCGCGATTGACCCGCCAGATCATGGAGTCGGGACCGAAGAGGCCGGTGTCCTCGGCTACACTTCCAGACGCCATCGATGCCAGTCTAATCAGCGGAACCCGCGACGACGCCCATTACATGGAGCGTGCCCTGGCGCAGGCCCGGCAGGCTGCGGCCATTGGGGAGGTCCCGGTCGGTGCCGTGCTCGTCCGCAATGGATCCGTGCTGGTCGAAGCGCACAACCTCATCGAAACCACGCCGGACGCCACCGCCCACGCCGAGATGTTGGCGCTCCAGGAAGCCGCCCGTCTGACCCAATCCTGGCGCCTCGATGGGTTCACGCTCTATGTGACCCTCGAGCCCTGCCCGATGTGCGCCGGCGCGATGGCGCTGGCGCGCATCGCCCGGCTTGTCTACGGCACGCCTGACCCCAGGAAGGGCGCGGTCGATTCCGTCTACGATGTCCTGCGACACCCGGCGAACAATCACCGGGTCGAGATCAGCTCCGGCTTACTGGCTGAGCCGGCGGGCCGCCTGCTTCGCGAGTTCTTCGCGGCCCGACGGGCCAAGCCCGGCTAGCGGCTAGCGCGTTCCGCCGGTCGGCTTCGGCTGACCGCTGCCCTGCTGCCTGGTGGCGCGCGCCTGCAGGTCGCTCTCGCTTCCCCGCCAGGTCTGATCGGCATGCGCCGACGTCCGGGTTACGGCCGCCGCCGCCTGCGCCTGGCCGCCGGCCGCCAGCCACCCGGCCAGTGATTGCAGGCTGGCGTCGGCGTAGGCCTGGCGGTCCTCCATGAAACGGCTGAGCTCGGCGACCGTGCGGTCGTCGAGGGTGGTGCCGGCAAGGGAGCGGTTGAATTGCGCGACCGCGTTGTCGTACTGAGCAACCTGACGGACTCCGTCCTGCACCCGACCCGCGGCGATCAGCCGCTTCGCCTCGTCGAGGCGCACCTGCGCGAAGTTGGCCTGCAGCCGGGCGCGCGCGGCCGAGTCCAACGTGATGGCGAGCTGCGCCCGCTCGACGCCGAGCTTGAGTCCGTACAGCGCATCGCCGGGCAGGCTGTTCCCCGACGCGGCCACGGCAGTCACGGCCCCGACGATCAGCGCTACGGCAAGGACGCCGGCAAAGACCAGTCGCGCGGCCGGCCGGGGCAGGGCGCCCGGCGGATTCCAGCGCCGCCCTCGCTGCTTCTGGCCGGCGGCGGCCAGCATCCGATTGCGCGCGCGCAGCCGGAACGCGGGGTCGGCCGCCGGCGGGGCCAGCCCGCCAAGATCGACGGATAGCCGCAGGAGCTCGATCAGCTGCTCGCGATCCGCGGGGTAGCGGCGCAACACCTCCTGCAAGTTGCGCTTCTGCTCCATGGCCGTAAGGCACTCTTCCAGAGGACGGGTCAGGTCACGCACGGCGGGCCTCCACCTGCTCGCGCTCCAGCAGGAAGCGGTACAGACTGGCGAGCGCTCGATGCTGCATCGAGTGGATGGCTCCAGGGCGCCGGCGCATCTGGCGAGCGATCTCGTGGGCGTCCAGATTGTCGATGAAACGCATGGTGATCACCCGCTGCTGCTCGGGCGTCAGGCGCCGGACTGCCTCGATCAGCAGCCGCCGCTCCTCAGAGTTCTGCAGCAACGCGGCCGGATCCGCGTGGGACCGAATGTCGCGCACCTCGTCGCTGAGCTCGACGGGTTCGCGGCCCGCGCGCCGGTAGCGATCGACGAGCAGGTTGTGCGCGATCCGGTACAGCCAGGAGGAAAAGGCCACCCCCCGCGGCCGATAGCGCTGAATGGAGTCGACCATCTTCAAGAACACCTGCTCTGTGAGGTCTTCGGCATCGGCCTGGTGGCGAACTCGCGTAAACAGATAGCGATAAATCCCGTCGAAATGCCGGTCATAGAGCTCGGCCAGTGCTCCCGGGTCGAGAGCCTGGGCGCGGCGGATGAGGCCGTCGTCGGACGTCTTCAAGTCGCCTACAGCATATAACGGATCTCCCGCCGGATTTGAACGGGGGCGCGCGCCTAACCTCTTATAATCACGAGCGCGAACGGTGGCTTTAGCTCAGCTGGTTAGAGCATCAGATTGTGGATCTGAGGGTCGAGGGTTCAAATCCCTCAAGCCACCCCAGACTCGCCCACGATCGAGCTAACCTCGGCGGCCACGCCAGTCAGGCCGCGCGCTCGAGGTGAACGGCCACATGGCTCATCCCGTCCAGGAGCCACCCGCCGGACGTGCCGCGGCGGGGCGCAGCGGCCGCCGACCTGACCTTGGCGCGGACGATCGTCCAGTCTTCAATCCACTCAGCGATCCGGCGCCCGCGGACCACCTTGCCGCTGCCCGGCGGACACTGCACGCGCGTCCGAACCGTGATCCGGTCTGCGGCTGCGTCGCTTCGAACGGCGATGATCCACTCGGGACTCACCGTCACGGTCTTCGCAAAGGGGCGCCAGCCATCCGCGACGGGCCGAGCCAGCTGAGCCGCCTGGCGATCCCAGCAGGCGTCCGTCATCAGGGCTCGACACTGCGCGAGATCTCGCTTCGCCCAGCCCGCGAGCACCAGGCTGCCGATCCGTCGGACATCGGCGAGGAAGGATGGGGTCGAGAATGCCGGATCGACGGCCCGGATGGCATCGACACCCACATCGGCCGGGTAGGCGATCGGCAATTCCACGCCGCGGGCGGCTGGTCGACCACCGCGCGCAAACCCGTCAACGAGGACGTTCAGGCCCGTGCTCAGCACCGACGCGATGTTGCCCATGAAGCGCCACAACACGAATCCGAGGCCGAGGCTCACCAGGGCGACGGGCACGATCTGCGGGTGCTCCGCCAGGAAGGCGAGCATGATCGGCACCAGACCGGTCGAGTCGCCAGGGACCATTTTCGTATGACGAGAGGCGCGGCTTGCTATTGCGGGCTTGCGACTCCGGAGCGTCGGTCCCTGGGATGTCCGGCTGGCCACATTCCGGGAGTGCTTACAATCTTGTAGCCCATGGACTTTCTCCCTCTCGGCGGGTTCGTCCGATGATCCTCGAGGGGAAGAAGATCCTGGTCACCGGTGTCCTCACGCCCGCCAGCATCGCCTTCGCCATCGCCGACCTGGCGCAGCGGGAGGGCGCCGACATCGTGCTGACCAGCTTCGGGCGCGCCATGAGCCTGACCGAGAAGAGCGCCCGGCGGATGAAGCCGACACCGGACATCCTGGAGATGGACGTCAACAACCAGGAGCAGGTGGACGCGCTCGCCGAGACACTGAAGCAGCGTTGGGGCCGGCTCGACGGGGTCGTCCACGCGATCGCGTATGCGCCGGCTGACGCGCTCGGCGGCAACTTCTTGACCGCCCCGTGGGAGAGCGTGCAAAACGCCTTCCAGACCAGCGCCTACTCCTTGAAGGCGATGGCGCAAGCGCTCAGCCCGCTGATGGTGGACGGCGGCAGCATCGTGACCCTCGACTTCGACAATTCGACCCAGGCCTGGCCCTTCTACGACTGGATGGGCGTCTGCAAAGCCGCGCTCGAGTCGGTCACCCGTTACCTGGCGCGCGACCTCGGCAGGTATAAGATCCGGGTCAATGCGCTGGCGGCCGGGCCGCTGAAGACGATGGCCGCCAAGGGCATCCCGGGATTCGAACGTTTCGAAAACACCTGGGGCCAGCGCGCGCCGCTCGGGTGGGACAGCGCTGATCGCAGTCCGGTGGCGAAGATGGCGTGCGTGCTCCTCTCCGATTGGATGCCAGCGACCACCGGGGAGATCGTGCACGTCGATGGCGGCTACCACGCAATGGGCGCGGAGGTCGACACCAAGCCGCCCGGCTAGGGCATGTAGCGAAGGCGGAGGTTCAGCAGCTTCTGCACCGAGGCATCGAGCTGCGCGCGGCGATAGCTGCCACTGAGCACCGCCGCATGGATCGCGTCGTAGGTGGCGTCAGCGACCGCGATCTCGTGCGACACGATCACCATATCGCCGCCATTGGCGAGAAACCGCACCGCGGCGGGCGGCGGTGGATATTGCGGGCTCAGCGCTCCCATCTGCAGGTCGTCGGAGATGATGACGCCCTGGTAGCCAAGCTCGGAGCGCAACACCTGCAGGACGGTTGCCGACATGCTGGTCGGCACGGCCTCGTCGAGCGCCGGCACATTGAGGTGTCCGATCATCACGAAGTCGACGCGGGCGGCGATCGCCGCCTGAAAGGGAACCCAGTCACGATTGCGCAGCGTCTGGGCCGATTCGCTGACGAGCGGCAGGTTCAGGTGCGAGTCGGCGTTGGCGGTGCCATGGCCGGGGAAGTGCTTGGCGGCGGCATACATTCCCGCCGCATGGATGCCGGCGATGGCCGCGGTCACGTCCTGCGCGACCAGTTGCGGATTCTGGCCGTAGCTCCGCTCGCTCATGAACGGATGGACGCCGTCCCAGACGTCCGCGACCGGGGCGAAATTGATGTCGAAGCCAAGCGCTTTCAGTCCCTGGGACATCGTCGTCATCTCCACCCGGATGGCACCGGGCCCTTGCGGTCCGACCTGGCGGGCGCCGGCCAGGCAGGGAACCCGCGTTTCGAAGAAGCACACGGTGCCACCTTCCTGGTTCGTCGCGCTCAGCAGCGGGTGCGCCATGACGCCCCGCACCGCCTGGATCAGCTGCGCGATCGCCGTCGGATCCTGGGCGTTCTGGTTGATCGGCACGACGATCAATCCGCCGAATTGATGCTGCCGCCAGTCGTCGAGCACGGCAGGCGTGAGCGGGCCTTTGAACCCGACCATGATTACGGCGCCGATCTCCTGGCTGAGAGTCATCCCGCCCGGGCCCAGAATCGCGTCCTGGTCGCGGCCGGAGGCCGACGCGGCCGGTGACGGGTTGCCGCTGGCGGTCGAGCTCACCGGGGAGCTTGAGACGACCCGTGGAGTGCAGGCGACGAGCATCACGGCCGAAACCAGGCAGACTATTCGACGCATGCCAGGCGGCAGTTTACTACTGGTACTCGGCCTGGTGGCCTTCAGTGGACTCAGCCCAGGCGTAACGGCGCTGGGGCCGGGCGGTTATGCAGCCAGCAACGCCGGGCTCGGCAACACCCAGGCTTCGCGGCCGGACCCGTCCGTGGCCAGGCGCGAACTTCTGATGGCGTTCGACCAGCAGGTCTACGCGACCGTCCCAACGCCTTGACAATCCGCCGCCAGCGCTCCGAGCCGCGGCGCCCGGTCGACCCGAACCGGTACCGCCACGGGCGTAACCTGCCCGCGAATTAACGACCAGTCCCCTTCGGGGACAAAGGAGGACAGCCATTGGTACGTAAGTTCGTTCTCGGGATCACCGTGTCGACCGCGATCGTCCTCGCCGGAGCCAGCGCCGCGTTTGCCGATACGACGGGAAACACCGGCCAGCCCAGCCAGTCATGCCAGGCACAACCGCCGGGGTCGACTCCAGGGAGTTCGGCGTCGGCGTCCGGCTCGGTGTTCAATCAAAACGGCGTCTCCGGCACCGTCTATGCCGGGAATCCAGGCACGCCGTCCCTGGCAAACGGGAGCTCGACGGCCGTGTCGCAGTACGACGTGGCCTGCTTCCAGCAGGCGAGCCACTAACCGCCGATGACCTTCAGGAGCGCCGGTCCGTCCCCTTTCCGGCGCTCCTTCCTTCCTCGCTGAGACGCCACCGCCGGCGATCCTCGACCAGCATCAGGCTCAAAGCCGCGAGCAAGATCGCCCCGATCGCGATACCCCAGGGCTCGGTTGCGGCGCTGCTGGCGGCGGGCTCGATCCCGATCGGCGAAAGCCCCTGCAGGTGTCCTTGCAGCAGCGCGGCCACCTCGGGCGAGAGTTGCATCCAGCGCTCCTGCAACGCGGCGTCGCCCTGGCTGAACTCGACGATCAAGTAGCCGCTCCCGGCGTCACCCGGATAGTAGATAAAGCTGGTCTCCGACGTGCGCGCCCAAGGGCTCGTGACATAGGTCAGCCCAAGATGACTGACCCCGATCCGGTAATGCGGCAGGGCGGGCGCCGCCGCGTCCATCGGTTGAGCCGGCCCCTGCATCGCGCCGGCAATCTCGTTGACGAGCGCCGTCGCACCGCGCCGGTCCTTCGCCGAGAGGGCGATGAAGTCCCGCAAGTCACCGTTCGCGCCAAAAATGCGGATCTCCAGCGGACCGAAGAAGGCATAGGTATCCTTGGCCGCCGCCGGGACGGCGGTCAGTCCGGCAAGCCCGATGGCGAGCAGGAGCGCAGAGCCGCAGCGACGCCACAGGTGGCGCACTTGGCCTCGATTATCGGCTGGGCTGGGTCCGGCCGGCTACTGGGCTTTCGTTGAGATCGCCCTGGCGCCGCCACCGAGCACGCACGGCACGCCGTCGACCAGGGTGTCGGCGTAGGTCAGGTGATAAGGGTTGTAGCTCGAGAACCGGCAGGTCGGCCAACCCAGCACCAGCGAGCGAACGTTCTCGGTGCCGGGAAGGAAATAGTTGGCGCCGACCTGATGGACGCCGTCGGGCTTCGGATACCACTGGTCCGGGGTGCCGGCCAGCGCCTGCTGCATGAACTTGTGCCAGATCGGGGCGGCGCCCACGATGCCGGTCGAGTTGTGGCTGAGCGGAGTGTTATCCGGGTTCCCGATCCAGACCGCGGTCGCCAGCGTCGGCGTGAAGCCGACCGTCCAGTTGTCGCGGAAGGCCTGGGTCGTACCGGTCTTGGCCGCGACATGGCGGCCGGGGAGGGTCAGATCGCCGTGGCACCCGAATTCCATGCAGCGGTTGCGGTCGTCCGACATGATCGAGCCGATGATGAACGCCACCTCCGGGCTGATGGCGCGGGTCTCGTTGGTTGACGGATCGTAGGTAAAGACGTCCCGCCCGGTCGAGTCCTTGATCGATAGCACCGCCGCGGGCATATGCCGAACACCCAGGGTGGCCAGCGTCGAGACCCCGGTCGCCATGTCCAGGGGCGTCACCTCATAGCCGCCTAGCGTCAAGCTCAGCGAGTAGTTCTCATCAGGTTGGGTCAGGTGGGTCACGCCCATCCGGCGCGCCGCGCTGAGCACGTTGGGTATGCCGACCCGCAGCTCCGTCTTGACCGCCGGAATGTTCAGCGAATTACCCATCGCCATCTTCAGCGGCAGCACCCCGTGGTACCTGAGGTCATAGTTCAACGGGATGTAGGGCTCGAACCCGCTCACGCCGCCCCAGGTCGGGAAGACCAGGGGCGCGTCGAGAATGGGCGTGATCATGTTGAATTTGCGGCTTTCAATGGCGGCCGTATAGGTGTAGATCTTGAAGCTCGACCCGGGTTGCCGCGGCGAATCCGCCATGTTGATCCAGCCGCCCGGCCGGCTGTAGTCGTTGCCCCCGACCATGGCGAGGATCTCGCCGGTCTTGGGGTCCATGCTGACCAGCGCAGCGTCGTGGAAGTTGTAGTAGTTGCCTTTCTGCGCGATCTGGTCGCGCACCACCTGCTCCGCGATGTGCTGCAGGTTGAGATCCAGTGACGTGTAGACGCGGTAGCCGCGCCGATCGCCGGGGACGATCTTGTACTGCTGTCGCAGCGCCTTCAGCACGTAGTCCACGAAGTAAGGCGCCTCGAATTGATTAGTCGGCGGATAGATTTGCAGCTTGACGGCGTAGGCGGCGTCCGCCGCCGTCTGGGTGATGAAGTGGTTCTCGACCATCGCCGACAGCACCTCGAGCTGGCGCTGCTTCGCCGCCGCCGGGTTGACGAGCGGGTTGTATCGCGTCGGCGCCTGCGGCAGCCCCACGAGCATGCTGGCCTGGGCCAGGTTGAGATCGTGGGCGTTGGTCTTGAAGTAGCTGTGGGCGGCCGCCTCGATGCCATAGGTCTGGCTGCCGTAGAAAATCGTGTTGAGATACATCTCCAGGATCTGGCTCTTGGTGTAGCGGCGATTCAGCTCGAGCGCGAGCACCGCCTCTTTGGCCTTGCGCTGGAGCGAGTTGTCCGGGTGAGGCCCGATGAAGAGTTGCTTGACCAGCTGCTGACTGATCGTGCTGCCACCCTGCTTGATGCCGTGGTGGGAATAATCGGCGAGCGCGGCCCGCAGGACCGCCCCGAGATCGACACCATTGTTCGAGTAGAAGGTGTGGTCTTCGATGGCGATGGTCGCCGTGATCACATTGGTCGAGATGTAGCTGAGCGGGACGACGACGCGATGGTCTCCCTGGTCGCCGACATCCGCGAGGAGGTTGCCGTGGCGATCGAAGATCAGCATGTCCTGCGGCAGGTCGCTCGACGACAGCCCGGTCACGGCCGGCAGGTCGCCAACCGTCTGCGCCGCGAGCGCGGGGACGGTCAGAAGCGGCAGGGTCACAAAGACGATGCAGGCGACGATCAGGTTGCGCTGGAGCGCGAGGCGGCGGCGTCGGTGCCATTGCTGAAGGTGGTAGTTGGTGTGACGGTAGGGGTGCCGCCGCCCGTAGCAGGGCCTCATGGATTCACCAGCAGGCCGTAGACGCCGGCCGCCACCAGCCAGCCCAGCGTGAGGAAGAGCAGGCCCCAGACCGCGACCGCCGCCAGCGAGAGGGCGGTCGACCGCGCGCCTCGCCGCCGCTTACGGCGCTCGACCCGGTGGCCGTGGCGGACGGCTGAACGGTGTTCCCCCGCGATCGCCATGCTGCATTCCCTGCCCTGACGTGGAGTTTGTTTGTCTCTGCGTTACAAGGATGTCACGCAGAGTTGGGCATGTCAAGCAACAAGTTTCGTGATACCGCCGCACTACAATCCACCATGGGCGCACCCTCGGGAATCCCCAGCCCCCGAAGCGCCCTTGACAACTAAAGTCCGGGGTCTACCGGCCGAGAGCCTCCGTGTCCACGATGAACTGGAGCTCCCCGTCGACCGGCTGGACATGGCTGGCGGGCAGCGCCGGATCGCGCCGCATGACCCGCTCGAGGGCTTCCCGCTTGGCGGCGCCCTGCACCATGAAGAGCACGGCCCGGGCGGCGTTGAGGACGGGCAGGGTGAGCGTCAATCGCCGCGGTGGCGGCTTGACAGCAACGACCGCCCGAACCAGTGCTCGCTGTTCCTCCAGCGCCGGGTCGCCGGGGAAGAGCGATGCCGCATGACCGTCCTCGCCCAGACCCAGGTGGATCAGATCGAATCGGGGCCATCCCCCGTCGTCCGGAGGAACGCGGCGGAGGGCCGGCGTTGGATCGCCGACCAGGGGAAAGACCTGCTCGGGCGGAATCGGCACATGGTCGAGAAGCGCCGCCCTGGCCATCGCGTAGTTGCTCGCCGGATCATCTAGCGGCACCTGCCGCTCGTCGGACCATGTCACGAAGACCCGCGCCCAGGGAAGTTGCGCCCCAAACGGTGGCTGGGCGAGTCGTCGGTAGCACCCCCGCGGGGTCTCGCCGCCGGCCAGCGCCCAGTGGCACGCGCCGCGCTCCGCGACCGCGGCCCGCAGACGGTCAGCCGTCCAGCGGGCGGCGGCCTCCGCCAGCTCGGCCGGGCCAGGAACCACGACCGGGGTAATCGCAGCGACCACGTCAGCGCTTCGTGGACCGGCTCATTGCAGCGCGGCCGCGAGCGCCCGCTCGAACAGGACGTCGTGGCCGGACAGCAGCAGCTCGATCGCCAGCAACTCCTCCGCCGAGCGTGCGGCCTGGCGCACCGTCCGCGACGCGAAGTCCTGGTCGCCGATCCGAATTTCCGCGCACAGCCGCGCGCCCTGCAGCCGGCTGATGCTGAACCGGGCGACGCCGCCCTCACCGCCGGTGACGATCAGCATCCGGCCGACCCCGTGCTCATGGGATTCATCCGGCCGCAGCTCCACCGGCACCTCGATGTTCACCGAAGCCATCCGACTGCGGATCCAGCCGCCGAGGAGCTTTGCCTGGGTCAATGAGCCATCGATGCCGTGATGGATCGTTACCCCGTGGATCTGGGCCAGCCGGGGGAGCATCCCCGGCATGTCGAAGAACTGCGCCGCGATCTGTCGCCAGGCGATCAGCCGGGCCCAGTTGAAGTCGCCGATGGAGGCCCGCGCCTCATCGCGCCGGGCGACCCCCAGCAGCCGCTCGAGATGGGCGTTGTCGAAGCCTTCATCGGTATCGACCACCAGCCGGTCGGCCAGCTCACAGAGGCTGTCGAACAGAGGGTTGTCGAAGTCAGGCCGCCCAGGCCACCACAGGATGACCGGCAGGTCGGGGACTAGCAGCGGCGTCACCAGGCTTCCCAGGTGGGTGGCGACCTCGCCGTGCGCGTGCAGGATCACTCGTTCGGTCGTCACCCGGTGCCCGGTCTCGGTTCGGGTCTGAGCCGAAACCTCCGCTTCCAGCTTGGGCGAATCGCGGTCGTGCTGGGCCAACAGGATCAGCGTCCGCGACGGATTGGTGATCGACAGGCGGTCGAGCACCCTGGTAACGACACGCAGCCTCGTCTCGTTGCCGACCACGGTGATCAGGTTGAGGACGCTGGCCCGTGCCTCGGCGGCGGCATGCTCGGCCGCCTCCCCGTCGTCGTGCAGTCCCCAGCGGAGCTGCTCCAGCTCCTCCTGGATGGCGTGGACGTCCACGAACGCCCGGGTGGCGAGCTCGGAATGTTCCATCATGGACGCCGCCAGCGCCGGCCGTCTCGCTCGATCAGCGCGTCGGCCGCTTCCGGTCCCCAGTTGCCGGCCGCGTAATTCGGGAAATTGGGCGTTTGCGTCGCCCACGCCTGCTCGATGCCGTCGACCAATGCCCAGGCTCGCTCGACCTCATCCTCCCGCGCGAACAGGGTCGGGTCGCCGAGCATGCAATCGAGTACGAGCCGCTCGTAGGCGTCGGGCGATTCGATAAGAAACGACGAGCCGTAGAAGAAATCCATGTTGACGGTCCGGAGCCGCATCACTGGTCCCGGGATCTTCGCGGCGATCTTCAGCGACGCGCCCTCGTGCGGTTGGATGCGCATCACCAGCACATTGGGCGTCAGCCCCTGGATCGCCGTCCTGGCAAAGGGTTGGTGCGGCGCGTTCTTGAATTGGATGGCAATCTCGGAGGCGCGGCTCGGCAAGCGCTTACCGGTCCGCAAGTAGAACGTCGTGTCGGCCCAGCGCCAGTTGTCGATTTTGAGCCGCACCGCGACGTAGGTTTCGGTGTTGGAGGTCTCGGACACGTTGGCTTCCTGCCGGTAGCCGGGCACCGGCTGGCCGGCGACCCAGCCCGGACTGTACTGGCCACGTACGACGTCGTTGTCGACGTCGATCGCATGGATCGACTTGAGAACCTTGACTTTCTCGTCGCGCACGGTGTCGGCGTCGAAGTTGGGCGGCGGCTCCATGGCCGCGATGCTCAGGAGCTGCAACAGATGATTCTGGAAGATGTCGCGCAGCGCGCCGGCCGTCTCGTAGTACTTGCCCCGGCGTTCGATGCCGATGTCTTCGGCCACGGTGATCTGGACGTGGTCAACGTAACGCCGGTTCCAGATCGGCTCGAAGATCCCGTTGGCGAACCGAAACACCATGACGTTCTGGACAGTTTCCTTGCCCAGGTAATGGTCGATCCGGTAGACCTGCGACTCGGTGAAGACGGCGTGGATCGCCTGGTTCAGCGCCTTTGCGCTCTGCAGGTCATGACCGAACGGTTTCTCGACCACCACCCGTTTCCATCCGTCGCCGGCGTGGGCAATGCCCGACGACCCGAGCTGCTCCACGATGACCGGGAAGAACTGCGGAAGGGTGGCCAGATAGAAGACGCGGTTGCCGTTGGTTCCCCGGTCATGATCCAGCTGCTGCAAGAGTGCGGACAGTCGGCGGTAACCCTCCTGGTCGCCGAACGGCATGCGGAGATAGATCAAGCCCTCGGCCAGGCTCTGCCAGACCGCCCGGTCGACCGGCTGGCTGCGCGAGAACTTGTTGACCGCATCGGCCACGCGACTCCGAAACTCGTCCTCAGATATCGCCGTATCCGCAACGCCGACCACGCTGAAGCCCGACGGCAGGTAGCGGTTGAGCGCCAGGTTGTAAAGCGCCGGCATGAGTTTGCGCGCCGTCAGGTCTCCGGATGCGCCGAAGATGACCATCACGGCCGGGTCGGGCGTGCGCGGCAGGATCAGGCCCTCCCGAAGCACGTTCTCGGTCAGCGTGGTGACGGCCTGGGCCATGCCTTATTCCGGCCTGACCGGATGGCCCCCGAACTCGTTGCGAAGCGCCGCGAGTACCTTGGCACTGAAGGAATCGTCCTGCCGGGAGCGAAAGCGCATGAACACGCTCATCGCCAGGGCGGGCGCCGGTACCGCATGATCGATCGCCTCCTGGAGGGTCCAGCGACCTTCACCGGAGTCCTCGACATAGCCCCGGACGTGTGCCAGCTCGGGATCGCGTTCGAAGGCGGCCTGCGCCAGCTCGAGCAGCCAGGAGCGAATCACGCTGCCGTGGTTCCAGAGCCGCGCCAGCTGGGCCAGGTCGAAGCCGAAGGGCGGGGCCTTCAGGATCTCGAATCCTTCGGCGTAGCCCTGGAGCATCGAATACTCGATGCCGTTGTGCACCATCTTCGAGTAGTGTCCCGCACCCGAGGGGCCGACGTAGGCATAGCCGTCGGGTGGCGCGAGCGTCTTCAGGATCGGTTCGACCTGCTTGAAGACCGCCTCGTTCCCACCGGCCATCAGGCAGAACCCAACCGTCAGCCCCCAGACGCCCCCGCTGACGCCGACGTCAAGAAACTCGACCTGCGCGGAGCGCAGCGCCTCCGCTCGGCGGATGGAGTCTTTGTAATTCGAATTGCCGCCGTCGATGATGATGTCGCCAGGCGAAACCGTGCCCGACAACCGCTGGATGGTGTCGTCCACCGGCGCACCGGCGGGAATCATCAACCAGAAGACGCGCGGCGCCTTCAGCTTCTGGCCGAGGTCCTCGAGGCTGCTGGTCGCGGTCGCGCCCTTGCCGGCAAGGGCGGCGACAGCCTCCGGGGACCGGTCGTACACCATCACCTGGTGCTCGCCCTGCAGCAGTCGCTGGGTCATGCCCGCGCCCATCCGGCCCAGCCCGATCATTCCAACTTGCATCAGATCCGCCGCAAACGCTCGCCTGGCAGAAAAGCGCCGCTCGCGTGGGCCGGCAGGCCCGCCGCCTGACCGATCTTGACCAGGCCCTGGGCGACGTCACGCATCTGGATGCGAAGCACGCGCCGGCCGTGGTTGCGCAACGCCTGGAAATCGCCGAGGGCCTGCGCCTGCTTGAGGACGCCGAACGAGAAGCGCTCCCCCGGAATCGGGAGGTCATGCACATCGTCACCCACCAGTTGCAGGAAGACCCCGGTGTTCGGGCCGCCCTTGTGGAGCTGCCCCGTCGAGTGCAGGTAGCGCGGCCCGTAGCCGAGCGTCGTGGCCACCCGGTATTTGTCACGGATCACAAGCCGGATTGCGTTGAGGGCCCTGTCATGTTCGGCGTCGGGCGCGAGATAGGCGAGTAGCGCGACATAGTCGCCCTTTTGGACCTGGGCCAGCAGGGTCTGGATCGCCGCCTCGAGCGTCGCCCCCTGCTGGCCGGCCCAGCGGGTGCCTTCCCCGACGGTCGGCGGGCTGCCCTCGCCGAGGACTTTCCTGGTGAGGTCTTTCGCCTCCTGGACATTGGGTTGGTCGAAGACGTTGATGCCGAGGATCGCGCCAGCGACCGCGATCGCGTATTCCCAGCGGAAGAACTCGGCGCCGAGGCCCAGCGGATCGCTGAGCTTGAGGGTGACCACCGGGTGCCCGGCCTGGCTCAGCGCCTCGAGCCGGCCGGCGTTCGGATCGTCGCCCCCCGCCAGGGCGAGCCGAACGAACAGCCGATCGCTCCCGTAGACCTGGGCAGGACCCAGCGCCTCATCGGCAACCGGCACGAGACCCTTGCCCTCTTTGCCGGTGCTTTCCGCGATCAACTGCTCCGCCCACAGGCCGAAGCTTTGCAGCGGTGGCGGGGCCACGATCGTGATCTTGTCCCGTCCAGCTTTCGCCGCCTCGGCGAAGACTGCCCCAAGCCAGGCACCGGGGTTCTCGCCGACCGGCACCGACGGCGAGCAGGCGTGCACCATCGTCGCCGCCCGGTCGAGCAGCCCACCAAGGTCCACGCCGCCGAGCGCGGCCGGGACCAGGCCGAAGTAGGACAACGCCGAGTAGCGCCCACCGATATCGGGGGGGTTCAAGAAAGTCCGGCGAAAGCCGCGCTTCGACGCCTCGTCGGCCAGCGGCGTTCCAGGGTCGGTGATCGCCAGGAACTGACGCCCCTGGCCACCGACCTGCTGCCAGAAGTACCGGTAATGCGAGAGCGTCTCCAGCGTCGTCCCCGACTTGGAGGCCACGATGAACACGGTCTGCTTCAGGTCGATCGCCTGCTCCTGGGCGGCGATCGCGGCCGGGTCTGTGGTGTCCAGCACGTGGACGTCGAGGGCCCCCTTCGGTGCACCGAACGTTTGCCGGAACACCTCCGGGGCGAGGCTGCTGCCGCCCATCCCCATCACGACGGCGTCCGTGAAGCCCTCTCGGACCAGTTCGTTACGAAGCCCCTCCAGGTCCGGGATCCGCTCCTCCATCCGGTCGGCGACCTGGAGCCAGCCCAGCCGGTCCCGGATCTCTTTCTCGACGGTTCCGTTGGACTTCCAGAGCCCGGGGTCTTTCTCGGCGATGCGGCGGACGACTGCCCCCTGTTCCAGCTGCTGGAGGCGAGCATGGACCGCCGGCTCGATGGCTCCGAGCTGGGCCTTAAGGGCACCGACGGATCCGCCCTTGAGCTGCTCCTTCTTGTTCGCGATCTCTTCGAGGAGCTTGGTGATCGAATCGGCGAAGAGCTTGATACCGTCGATCTGAAGGTCATAAGTCACCTTGTCCATGTCGATGCCGATGGCCGCCAGGTCGCGCAACACCTGGCGCGCCCCTTCGACGTTTTCGAGCAGACTGGGACGGACCTCGCCGTGTTCTTTGAACGCCATCATGGTTGGCTGCGGCATCGTGTTCACCGTCTCGGGGCCGATCAGCTCTTCGACGTACAGGACGTCGCTGTAGTTCGGGTTCTTGGTCCCGGTGCTCGCCCACAGGCAGCGCTGGACGCGGGCGCCCTCCTGCCGCAGCGGAGCGAACCCCGGCTCGTTGAAGATGCGCTGGAATGACTGGTAGGCCATCTTGGCGTTCGCGATGGCCGCTTTCCCCAACAGGTTCTGCAACCGCTGGCGCTCGGCCACCTCGCGGGCGGCCGCGATCTTTTGCTCGAGCAGCTTGTCAACCGCGGTATCGACGCGGCTGACGAAGAAGCTCGCCACCGAGGCGATATCGATTGGTTTGCCGTCCTGCAGGCGTCGCTGCAGCCCTCGGAGGTAGGCGCGGGCGACGTCCTCGTAGACTCGCACCGAGAACATCAGCGTGATATTGATGTTGATCCCGTCGGCGATGCATTGCTCGATCGCCGGCAGTCCCTCGTCGGTGGCGGGGATCTTGACGAAGATATTGGGCCGGCCGACCCGATCGAAGAGGTCGTGGGCCATCGTGATCGTGCCTGCCGTATCGTTCGCGACCCGCGGCAGGACCTCGATGCTGACGTAGCCGTCTTTGTGCTTGGTCCGCTCGTAGACGGGCTTGAGCACGTCCGCCGCCATCTGGATATCCTCGACGATGAGGCTCAACATGATCTCTTCGTCCGAGGTGCCGCTGTCGATCAATGCCCTGAGCGTTTCGTCATAGTCGCTACTGCCGCCGATGGCCTTCTCGAAGATGGTGGGGTTCGAGGTCATGCCGACCACGGCGTCGTCCTCGATCATCCGTTTGAGCTCGCCGGACGTCATCAGGCTCCGGCGGATGTAGTCGAGCCAAACGCTGGTGCCTGCCTCGTAAAGCTCAAACAAGGGGTTCTTGGCCATCGCTCCTCCTACGGCTTACCACACATAGCAGCGAATACTAGACTCTCACACCCGGCGCTGCCCTGTACTGGACGTCCGCCGGTGCCTCGACGACCGCGGCGGGGCGGACGTAGAGGCCCACGCCCGCGATCGGACTAGGTCCCGACGCCGCTCAGGGTAATCCGCTGGGTGCCGGCATTGTCGGTGATGGTGACCACGCCCGAGCGGGCGCCGATGACTTGCGGGACGAACGTTGCGGTGATCGTGCAACTCGCTCCCGACGCGAGCGTGCTGCCGCAGGTGGTGCTCATGGTGAAGTCGTCGCCGGTCAGACCGATCCCTGCGATCGAGAGCAGCCCATTGCCCGCGTTGAAGAGGACAACGTGCTCGGGAGCAGTTGGGTTGCCAACACTGTCGCCGCCAAAGTTCAGGAATCCACTGCTGAGCAACGGCCGCGCCGCCGTCCCTGTGCCACGCAAGGCGACCGTTTGCGCGCCGCCAGGCCCGTCGTCGTAAAGCGTCAGGTTGGCTCCGCGCAGGCCGTAGCCGTGCGGCGTGAAGTTGACGACGATGGTGCAAGCGCTGCCCGGCTGAAGAGTCCGCAAGCAATCGTTCGACTGCCGGTAGTCGCCGGCCGCGGCCCCGCTAATGGCGATGGCCCGTAGGGTGAGCGCCCCGTCGCCGGTGTTCGTGACGCTGACCGTCTGCGGCCCGGCCGAGCCGCCCAGGTTCGCGCCCGGCGCGAGGACGCCGGCGCTCAAGGTCGCCACCGGCTGGTGGCCGAAGCCCTCGAGCCGAACCGACTCCTGGGAGCCGGCAGCCACGTAAGCGTCATCGGTGACAAGCAGGCTGCCGTGACGAGCGCCGGGCGCCTGCGGCGTGAAGGTGACGCCGATTGGGCAGGAGAGACCCGGAAGCAGCACCGATGGACACTGCGGAATCGCCTTGAAGTCACCGGTCGTCGCGATGCTGGCAATGTTCAGCGGCCCATCGCCGCTGTCGGTGAGCATCACGATTTGCTGCGGCGACGTGGCGCCGACATTCTGGCTGAAGTCGAGCCGGTTGGGGCCGAGGCGCGCCAGCGACATCGTCGCGATGCCCACCACGGGGATCCGCTGCGGGCTGTCGAGGGAGTCATCCGCCACCACGATGTATCCGTCACGCTCCCCCAGGGTGCTCGGGACGAACGTGACTCTGATCGCGCAGCTGGCCCCGGGCGCCAGCACAGTCGGGCAGTTGTTGGTCTGGGAAAAATCGCCGTCGTCGTGGATGGCGCTCAGATGGAGCGGCGCCTGCCCGCTGTTGACCAGCATGATCGTTTGGCCGGCGCTGCTCGTGCCCAGATTCTGGGCAAACGCCATCGATTGCAGGCTGAGGCTGGCCGCTGGCTGCGCCAGGCTGCCGGTCAGCGGGACCGATTGCGAGCTGCCCCCGCCTGTAGCATCGCCGTTTCCGGCGGCGTCATCCTTCACCGTGAGCGTGCCGGTCCGAGTCGCCTGGTCATCGGGAGCAATCTGGCTGAGCGTGATCGTGATCTGGCAGCTGCTGTGCGCTGTCATCACGCTCGGGCAGTTGTTGCTCTGCGAGAAATCGGGGCTCGTTCCATGGTCCAGCGCAATCGACGTGATGTGCAGAAGCCCATCACCATTGTTCGTCAGGGTCACGATCGCCGGTGCCGGCGCTGCGTTGATCGGCTGGTTGATCACGACCGCGGGCGGGCTCAGGCTGACCAGCGCAGCGGTCGCCTGCCCGGTCAGCGTGACCACCTGGGGGCCGCCGACGGCGTCGTTGGGGATCACGACACTGCCCGTGTGGCCGCCAGGCGCGCGCGGCTGGAAGGTGACCTCGAAGGAACAGCTGATCCCCGGCTCGAGCCGGGCCTGGCCACAGGTGTTCTTCAGCGGATTGAGGTAGAAGTTGTTCGCGTCGGCGCCCAGGTCGACCGCCCCCATGACGAGCAGCCCGCTGCCGGTGCTGGCCACCGTCACGCTCTGCGGCTGGCTCTGCCCGGCCAGGTTCGTGGGATCGAAGTTGATCTGCGTCCGCTGGATCCCCGACTGGGTCACGCCCAGCCAGCGCACGCGATTGTTGAGGCTGTCCGCTACCAGCATGGCGCCCGAGTCCCCCAGCATGCTGATACCGCGCGGACCATCGACCTCCGCCGCATCAGCCGGCCCGACGTCGCCCAGCAAGCCGGCGCTGGATTTGCCGGCCACCGTGGTGACGGTGCCCGCGGTCAGATCGATTCGCCGAATGCGCTCGTTCAGGTAGTCGGCCACGTAGAGATTGGTCCGGTCCAGCGTCGTGCTCCACGGGCGGTTGAACTGGGCCTGGGCCGTCGCGGAGCCGTCGGCGAATGCCTGTCCGCCCGTCCCCGCCAGGGTCGTAATCACGTTCGTCGCTCGAGCATCGATCGGCTTGTTGGTAGCGGGATTGATCGGGCTGACCGCGGCCACCTTACGGATCCGATGGTTGAAGCTGTCGGTGATGAACAGGTTGGGCGGGGTCGAGCCATCGAGGCTAACCCCGTAGGGGAAGTACAGGTCGGCAGCCGTTGCCGGACCACCCTCGCCACTGAACCCGAGCCGGCCCGTACCGGCAACCGTATAGATGGTGCCACCGACGACCTCACGAATCCGACCGTTGTAGGTGTCGGCAATGAACAGGTTGCCCGCCTGGTCGACGGCGACGCCGGTTGGGTAGCTCAGCAGCGCGCTGGTGGCGGCTTTGCCGTCGCCGCCGTAGCCGGCCGTCCCGGGGGTGCCGGCCACCGTGGTCACCGTGTGGTTGGAGAGATCGATGGCGCGGACGACATTGTTAAAGGTATCGGCGACATACAGGCGATCGCCGGCGGGACTGAGCGCCGACCCCATCGGATACGCGAACCGCGAGCCGGTGAGGTTCGGCGAAGAGGCGTCCGGGAGGCCGCGCACGCCACCAGTTCCGGCCAGTGTGCCGACGTCGTCAGCATCCTGATCGCCGGTCGCGTGATTGTCCGGATCGGCATCACTGGTGGTGAACGTCCGGATCGCCTGATTGAAGGTATCAACGATGTAGCGCTGGCCCTGAACGGCCGGAACCGCGGCATTCGGCTGGCCGACGACGCCGAGCTGCGAGAGCACGGCGGCGGGCGTCGCAAATTGGGCGTGCGTTGGGGGTTGCCCATCGCCCGCAAAACTCGGCGTGCCGTTGCCCGCCTCAACATGAATGTCGTGCGCCGGCGCCGCGGACAGGGTGCTTTCCAGCACCCGAATCAGGTTGTTGCCGGTGTCGGCGATGACGACGTCACCGTTCGGCCGAACGGCAACGCTGGTCGGCGAGGAGAGCTGGGCCAGGATGGCGGGGCCGCCGTCGCCCGACTTGCCCGCCTTGCCGGTGCCGGCGACCGTCCGGATCACATGGTCGGCTGCGGAGAGTTCACGGACGACGTTGTTGCCGGTATCGGCGACGTACAGATTCGCCTTGTCATCGAAGGCCAGGCCGGAGGGCGCCTTGAGGAGCGAAGCCGTCCCCAGGACACCATCGACGTAACCCGCGACTCCGGTGCCGGCCACGGTCGTCAACGCGCCGCTGGCCAGATCATAGCGACGAATCGCATTGTTATCGGTATCGGCGATGTAGAGGCCGTCACCGTTGACCGCCAGGCCGCGCGGCTGGTTCAAGGGCGCGGCAATCAGCGTGGTGATCGTGCCGTTGCTATCGACGGCGCGCACCCGGTTGTTGAGCGTGTCGGCGATGTAGACTCGGTTGCGTTTCGCGTCCCAGGCCACCCCGTACGGAGAGTTGAGCGTGGCGGCGGCCGCCGGACCCTGGTCGCCCGAAAAGCCGTAGCTGCCGGTGCCGGCGATGGTGCTGATCACCGCCGACTTGGTACCGCTCGGACTGTCGATCGGCGGAATGGTGACGCTTGCTTTGCGTACCTGGTGCCCAAACGTATCGGCGATGTAGACGTCGAAGCCGGTGACCTGATAGCCGACCTGGCTGACCTGTCCGATCGCGACGGCGTACGGCCCCGCGAGCTGCGCCTGGGCTGGATCGCCGCCATCGCCCTGGACCGCAAGGCTGCCGGCACCGGCGAAGGCGACCTCACTGTTGTTGATCAGCAGCCGCACGACATGGTTGACCGGGTCAGCCACGAAGGTATAGCGCCCGAACACGGCCAGGCCAAAAGGCTGCTGAGCCACGTCGGTCGGCTTGCCAGCCACCGGCGCTCCGGCGTACGTCGACAGCTCCGGGCGCCCGGGAACGGGCGCGGCGGCGTGGACGGCGAGCGGGCGGTTGAGCGCCACCTGTGGGATGGCGAGGGTGACCAGGAGGGCGGCCGGACCCACGGCGTGCCAACACCGAACTCCCCAGCGACCCCGTCTCACCAATGCGGCTCCCTCTTCGTCGTTAACCCATGTGCATCATACGCCGGGCGCACGCTCATCACCGGCGGAGGAGGAAGTCCGCGGGTTGGGACCGTCCCGGCGTGACGAGGAAGGGCGCATCGGCCTCGATGGCCGAGCCGGCTCGGTCCCCAAACGGATTATCCACGATCGCCCGCAACAGACGCGGGCCGAGCAGATCGTGATAGAGGACCAGGATCGGGATTTGAAAGGCGCCGTAAGCGTCGGTTTTGATCGTCGCCGGTAAGGGCGACAGCAGGGACGGGCCCTGCCAGTTCAACACGACGATCGTGCTCTTCGCGGGAAAACCACTGCCCACCGCGGTGGTCACGAAACCGGGCGGGCCGATGGGCGGATCGAGGGCCACCGACGGCTGGAAGCAGGGGATCGTGTAGGTCGCGTCCGCTTCTCGCTGGCGGAAGTCATCGGCGCGAATCAGGCGGAGCCCCTCGGCCGGCATGCTCACCGGGATGTCACTACTGAAGCGACCGAAGACATCCGTCTGCGCTTCGAAGCTTTGCGGGCTGCCGCCGGGCCCCGCGTCAAACGTAATCAGCACCGGGCTGAACGGATCGAAATTGTTGCCGGTGACGTTGATCGTCGTCTTCTCCGGCTGGGGCGGCCCGGCACTCGTGCCGGCGCTCGGCTTTGGCGTGGTGTGCGGCGCGATTTTTTTAAACGTGTCTGAAGCCAGGGTGACGGCGGCGGCCGGCTGAAAGCAGTTTGGCGTGACGCTGATCGTGGCTGGCGAAGGAATCGCCGTCGCCGGCGGCCCGCTGAGCCAGAGCACGAAATGCCGATTGCTCTTGTGAAGCTCGAGACCATCGACAAAACTCGCCTGCACGACGTCGATGCCCGGCTCGAAGCTATTCGAGTACGTGACCGTCGCCCGTCCGTCGCTATTGGTGGTGGCTGCGGCGAGGCTCTTGCCCATGTTCGGCCCGCTCAGAATGGCGAAACTGACGGAGGTCTTCGGGATCGTCGCGCCATGCCAGTCCTCGACGATTGCCGTCACCGTAGCCGGCCCCGGCATATTCAGCGTCGCCGATGCCGGGTCGACCTGAATGCGAGAAGCCGGAAACGTCGCACTCAACCCGATCTGCGCCGCGAGCGCGCGGCCGCCGAACAGACCGGCGACGAGGATCGCTGCTCCGATGGCCGCCCCGGTCAGCTGGACGCGTCGCATCAACTAGCTACTCGGCGGGTTCTTGAAGTATCCGCTGTAGTAGACGGATGCGTCGCACAGGCTCCCGCTCGGATCGGGGCTGCAGCTCAACGTCATCGTCTGGTTCTCCTTGAAGACGAGCGGCGTCACGAAGTGGAAGTCGAGGTCTCGGAAGTTCTCCAGCCGCAGGACGAGCAGCACCTGGTCGGGTTTGCTGGTCTCCCGACGGACCAGGTACACGGTGCCAGTGTTGCCGTTGGGATTCTCGAAAACCAGGTCAGTAACCGCCAGCCCTCCCCCCTGCGGAACCGTGATGGCGCTTTCCAGCTGCGCCGGCGATGCCTTGGAGTTGACGGCCAGCCGCGAAGACCACACCTTGCCCTGGACCGGGTTGGCGCCGGCCACGTCCGCCGCGCCAGCGGCGCCCGCGCCGCCCGAAGATGGCGCAGGCGTCGGAGGCGCCGGTATCTTGCTGGCTATCGAGGCAATCACGGAGGGCTGGGCGACCGCCGTGGTGGCAGCACTCGTAATCGCTGGCCTGAGTAGCACGAACCAGAGAAGGACGAGGACCAGGATGAGCGCCGCCAGCCCAATCAGCGCGGGAAGCAGCCATGGCGGGATGAGACCCTCCTGCTGCATCGTTCCGTCGACGGTGATCGTGGGCAGGCCGTCCTGGTGAACGTGGACCTTATACGGATTGATCTTGGGAGGACCGGCGAGGAACCGCTGCCGCGGACTGAGGCGAATAGACGCGAAGCTTGCCGTTCCCGCTTCCGCCGTGACAACCGGCGGCGTGATCGTGAAGTTGAGCTTTCGATCCGGGTCCGCGGCGGTCAGCCGGGCGTTGATGCGCACATTGCCCCGGTTGTCGAGCGCCAGCTGTGCCCGCGCCCGTGAGCTGCCTTTGGCCGTCCGCGGAATCAGCTCCGCAAACGTGTCGTTGAATGGCCCGACTTCGACAACGCCCTCTTCGACGAGCGAAGCACGGGCGTCTTCCCGGGACTTGACCCGGACGGCAAACGGGGTCGCCTTCGCTAGAACGCTGGATGACTTCGGCGGCTTGAACTTGATGCGCGCGACCGCCTCCGCACCCGGGAAAAGTGGAATGACGGCCGGCTCGACGATGGCCCAGGCCGACGCGTCGCCCAGAACTTCGAGGGTGAACTGGTCGACGACAGTTCCTGAGTTCCTGATGCGCACTTCGGAGACTGCCTCGCCACCGGGTGTGACGGCGACAGCCTTGCTGGCAAGTGTCGCGGTGGCAGCCATGGCGTTCCGCATCATAAGTAGCGCTCTGTGACCGGGCCATAGCCCGAGAGGCACACCTGCAGGCATCACGCACTGCCCGTTAAGTCCCCGTTAAGTGCCCGGAAAGTGCAGCGGATAGACTCCTCTCCGGCGCCATAGCAGCAGGTAGGAGCGCCGTCGTCATCGAGGAGGAGGAAGCCGTGATCGCAACCCGTCCCAGTGTTCTAACGGATCGTCAGCGCGTCTACGTCGCCACATCCGACCCCGTCTCGCGGGCTGGCATCGCCAGCCAGCTGCGCTCGCACCACGGCCTCGAGATCGTCGAAGAGCGTCAAGTCGAGGCTGACGTCGTTGCGCTCGTCGTCGCCGATCAGATGGACGAGGAGACCGCGCAGACGATTCGGGCCCTGAAGCGCCAGGGCGTCGAACGCGTCGTTCTCATCGTCACCCGAGTCGACGACACGGGCCTGCTGAGTGCGCTCGAGGCGGGCGCTCGCGGGGTGCTTCGGCGCAACCAGGCGACGCCCGAGAACCTCTTCGAAGCCATCCGCGCCGCAGCCGGAGGCGAGGGAGCACTGTCGCCGGATTTGCTGGGCCGCTTGCTCGACCAGGTCGGCCGGCTACAGCGGCAGGTCTTGAACCCGCGCGGCCTGAGCTTTGCCGTGCTCACGGATCGCGAAATCAAAGTCCTGAAGCTGCTGGCCGATGGCCTCGACACGGCCGAGGTTGGACGCCGTTTGTTCTACTCGGAACGGACAGTCAAAAATATTGTCCACGACGTGACCAGCCGGCTCAACCTGCGCAACCGGACGCAGGCGGTGGCCTACGCGCTGAGACAGGGAATGATCTAAGGGCGGATCGCTTTCGGGGTCGTCGTGCGGACGACGGCCGTCGAGCACGCGACCGACGAGAAAATCCCGACGCATGGGGCGGAGGCCCAGCGCCTGGATGGCGCGCTGCCGGTCGCCGAGCGGGCCGGCTCGATGCCGGTCGCCGACCGGGCCGGCTCGATGCCGGTCGCCGACCGGGCCGGCTCGATGCCCGTTGCCGAGCTGGCCAATGCGCCTCCGGCACTGCTACATCCGCGCCTGCTGCTGGGCCTGCAGGCGAGGGCGGGCAACGCCGCCGTGGCCGGCCTGATCGCCAGATCTCATAAGCCGGTCCAAGCGCCTGAGCCAGTCCAGGCGCGAGAGCCCTCGACGCCCGAGGCCGCTGTCGTCGAGACGCAGCCTGGCATTACGCAAACAGACGGAGCATCGCCGGCAGCCTCCAGCGCCGACGGGGCACCCGTCACGACCAGCGAGGCCGAGGCCGTCGAAGAGACAACCGCGGCCCCGCGCGCCGGCGAAACGGATGAGGAGCTCGCCAAACTCGATGCGGTCGCCGACGTGCCGGCGGTCGCGGGACGACCGGACGCCGAGCACGTGCGAGGTCTGGTCGCCCAGGATGCGCAGGCCGAACTCGCCGAAGAAACAAGTCAATCCGGAGGTGAGGCCGAGACAAGTGGCGGCGCCGCCGAACCGGGCAGCCCGATCGAGGCGCGTCCGCCGCCGACGGTCACCGACGTCGCTGGCGTTGAACCCTCGGCTGGTCTCGCCCGGGTTGGCGGCCTTCCGCCATCGCAACTGCTGAGCTCGCTCGGATCGGTCTCGGGCGCGGTCGAACGGCAGACCGCGGACGAGCACCAGCGCCTCGCGGCCAGTCCCCCACAGCGGCCCCGCTATCCGGGCGCGCCGTCGACCGCCGATACACCGGCTTCGACCCGCGTCACGCTTGCTGACCGTGCGGCCACGAGCATCACGCAAGTCGCCGAGGGGCGGGATGTCGAAGTCGTCCGACCGGCAGCGCCGCCAGTCGTGCCCGACGTGCCAATCCCCAATGGCCAGTTGCCGACTCGCGATCCCGGGCTGGAGCTCAAGGCTGGTGCTCTCCCCCACCTCCCGTTGGAGGGCACGGCCAACCCCGCGGTCGTCCACCAACAGCGCGGCAATGTCGTCGGCCACCTGGAACGCGAGCATGCTGCTGCTCAGCGGGATGCCGCCAAGCCGATGGGAGAAGACGAAATCTTCCCCAGCGCACCGGCGGAAATGCTCCGCGCCGGCGTCGGGGCGGCCCCGGGGGCGGCCGGCCAGCCAGCGGCTGCCCCGAAGCCCGGCCAGGACGGCGAGGCCGCGTCGATCATCGCGCAGCAAGAAAAAGGCGGCGAGATCCAGAGCGCGGTGGGCACCGGTCTCGCTTCACTTGCCGGCCAGCGTCAGGAGTATGCCCAGCGGACGGCCGGCGAACGGGCTAAAGCCGAGGCCGAGATGGCGCAACTCGAGCATGCGAACAGTCAAGAACAGGCCGGTGAGCGGGCCGCGGCGAAGCGCGAAGTGCTCGGAATCCGCGGTCAGTGGAGCGAGGCCCAGCAGCAACTGGTCGCGGGCGCCCAGCGCGAGACCGAGACGAAGACGAGCGAGACGTTACAGACCGTGGCACAAGAACGTGGCGCTGCGGAGCAGCAAGCGGCCGAGCACTACCAGAAGGGACAGGAAGAAGCCGACAAGGCGCGGCGCGAAGGTGAACAGCAGGCCGCAGCGGAGCGCCAAAAGGCACAGAGCCAGAGCCCCGGAGGGCTGCTGGGCGCCATTGGATCAGCCGCCCAGTCGCTGTTCGACAAGGCCAAACAGGCCGTCCAGTCCGTCTTCGACCGGGCCAGGCAGCTGGTCCGCGGCGCCATCGAGCGAGCTCAACAGCTGGCGACGGCCGTGATGGAACGCGCTCGCCAGACGATCGTCGGCGCCATCCGCGCGGCCGGCACCGTGCTGGTGGCGATCGGCGACCGCGTCCTGGGCGCGTTTCCTGCGCTGCGCGATCGATTCCGAAAGGCAATCCAGGACCGCATCGCTGCCGCCGAGGCCGTCGTCAACAAGCTAGCCAGCGCGCTGAAGCAAGCGGTCCAGAGCTCGCTCAATTTCCTGGGCACTGCCCTGTCCGCCGCCATCGGCCTAATGCGTCAGGGCATGCAACTGGCGATCGATAGCGTCCGCGGCGTCGTTCAGGGTGCGCTGGCCTTCGCAAAGGGCGCGCTTGCCGCCTTCGGCACTTTCGCCGTCCTCGCGACGGATATCGCGGCCGGTCCCGTTCGCTGGGTCTCCAACCTCGCGGCCGCGGCGCGCGATGGAATCCGCAATCATCTGTGGCCAGACCTGAAGGCGTCCGTCCAGGGCTGGTTCAACGACAAGGTCGATGCCGTACTCGGCCTGGGATCGAGCGTCTATAGCCTGCTGCGGCGCGGCGGCATCACACTGGCGCAGGTCGCAACCTTTGCCTGGGAAGGGATCAAGTCGATGATCCCCCAGACCGTCATCTGGGTCCTCATCGAAAAGCTGGTTGCCTTGATCGTGCCAGCGGCCGCAGCCGTAATGCTGATCATTCAGGCCCTGCAAGCCGCTTGGGGCAGTCTCAGCCGCATCGTGCAGGCCTTCGATGCCTTCGTCGCCTTCCTCAAAGGCGTTCGCTGGGGCAACGCTGGCGTGCTATTTGGCAAAGCGATCGCGACTGGAGCCGTAGCCCTTATCGAATTCATTTCGCAATTCTTGCTCCAACGCCTCATGGGGGCCGCCGGCGCCGTTGCCGGCAAGCTGCGAGCCCTCGCCAAACGCATCGGCTCGCGCCTAGCCGCCGTTGGGCGAGGTATCGCACGCGGCGCCAAGTGGGTATCGGCTGGTACTGGCCGCCTTGTCAGGGCCTCAGGGAAACTCGCAAAAAGAACCTCCACCAAGGTCGGGGACAAGTGGTTCCTGATGAAGAATCGTCGACTCGCTAAGAACGGCATGGCTTGGATCGATTCAAATGAGGACCGATGTATACGCCACGGCCCGATGAACCCGGGCCCCTTGGAACCCAAGGTGGCCGCCACGTTTAGATCGTCTTCGTACACGTCTCGGAAGCTAGCCGAGCCGAAGGAACTCTGGCGCGTTTATAGTGACCCCGAAAAGAAGTTGGGAGCCTATTGGACTGACATTCCCCCAAGTGGACCGCTACAAACGACGATCGACTCGGCTCTGCATTACACGTACAAGAACACAGCCTCGAAAATTGTCCACATTCGTGTCCCAGCTGGAACGAAAGTCTACGAAGGTTTCGCCGGACCACAGGGCGGCGGTTATCTCGGTGGAGGCCCACAATTCTTGCTGCCTAAACGGCTCCCCACTTGGGAAGTGTGAAGTTGCCATCACTTGATTGCGCCTGGAAGGTTATCGAGGGCTTCCGCTCTGATGAGGAGTACGAGCGGTTTCGCGCGCGGATAATCGAGCAGGTTCAGTCGGGCTTGGCTAAGGAAGAACGGGTTAAGAATCGGTACAGCGGGATCGATTGGGACGAACATTGGTATCGATGTGCTGCGAGTAAGCAAACGTGGAGATTAGTGGCGCCTGACCCTCCTTTTAACGGGATATTCGAGCCTGTGTAGAGAGGGGCTTCGTGCCCTATTGGGCAACGGGGCGTGCCCCGAGACCTGCGCCGTTGAACGTTGACCGTCGCGATCGTTTGGAGTCTGATCAGGAAAAGGAGCTTGCGCGCCTTTTGACAGCTTCGTGAACTCGACGGAGGCAGGAATATGCAATCGCACGAAAACGACTTTCTGATCAACCCGGAAGGCCACCAGGCGCCGGCTAGGCGAAAGGACGAGGCCGACTCAGCGGGCGCCGAGGCTCTGATGCATGGGCGTACGGACGCCCTGAGCCCGGCCGCCGTGCTGCACCTGCAAAAGACCGCCGGCAACGCCTCCGTCAGTGCCGCACTGGAAGAGCAGGAGCCATCGCTCGTCAAGGACGTGGTCGGCTCCGGTGGTGGTTCGCCGCTCGATCGCGACACACGGGGCTTCATGGAGTCGCGTCTGGGCGCCGATTTCAGCGACGTCCGCGTCCACACGGATGCGACGGCCAGCGAATCAGCACGCTCGGTTCAGGCACACGCGTACACCGTCGGCGATGATGTCGTCTTTCAGTCGGGCAAGTACGCCCCAGAGAGTGACTCGGGCAAGCGCATGCTCGCCCATGAGCTGACGCACGTCGTCCAGCAGCGTTCGGGTCCGGTTGCGGGCACGCCCGCGCCGGGCGGCATCAAGATCAGCCATCCGTCGGATAGCTTCGAGCAGTCCGCCGACAGCACTGCTGACCGGGTCATGTCCTCGGGGCCCGCTATGCCGGCGCCCACAGCCGCAGCGCCCGCGTCCGTCCAGCGCGAAGGCGAAGAGGACGAGGAAGTGCAGGGCACTTTCGTCCAGCGGGAGGGCGAGGAAGAAGAAGAGCTTCAAGGCTCGTTCGTCCAGCGCGAGGGCGAGGAAGAAGAAGAGCTTCAAGGCTCGTTTATCCAGCGGCAGGCGGAAGAAGAGGAGACCGAGGAGGCTTAGCGCCAGGCGCTCAGTTTCTCGCTGCTCATCAAGCCGATCGTGCGCGGCGACCGGCCGGATGAGAAGGTACCGACCGTCCGCCCGGCGGCGCAACCCCCAGCCATCTTCGTGCACCGGCCTGTGGTGCGGCGGGCGGAGTAGCTTGAGCCATGCTTGCGACAGGCGTCTGTCAATGACTCAACGCTCAACAAACATCGCTTACCTTGGCCAAGCGGATGGGCTGGCGCGAGGGTGCTGGATCAGTCTGGAACGATCGCCGACGGCTCGGCCAGCAGGTGATAGTAGGGGCCGAACTCGGATTCGACGCACAAACGGCCCATCTTCAGGTACTCGCGCTGCGTGGCTCGGATCAGATCGGCCATCGACAGGGGATGCCCGTGCTCGGCAGCCGCGTAGGCGGCGGCCACCACGATATTCCGGATCCCGCCTCCCGCCAGCTTGAAGGATTCCGCCAGAAAGGCCAGATCCAGGTCATCGGCCCGCGGCATCGCCGTCCCCAGGCTGCGCTCCCACAATCGCCGCCGGTATTCCTCTTCGGGTTCCGGGAAATCGACCAGGGAATCTAGGCGTCGGGTGAAGGCCTCGTCCAGGTTGGCGCGCAGGTTGGTGGCGAGGATGGCAATCCCCTCGAAGAGCTCCATCCGTTGCAGGAGATAGGCCACTTCGACGTTGGCATAGCGATCGTGGGCATCACTGACCTCTGAGCGTTTGCCGAACAGCGCGTCCGCTTCATCGAACAGAATGACCCCGTTGATGCGCTCCGCCTCGGCAAAGATACGGTCCAGGTTTTTCTCGGTCTCGCCGACGTACTTATCGACGACGGTGGCGAGATCGACCGCATACAGATCCAGGCCAAGCTCACCGGCCAGCACCTCCGCCGCCATCGTCTTGCCAGTGCCGGACGGGCCGGCGAACAAGGCCGTAAGCCCACGACGTCGCGCCGACGGACCCCCCATCTTCCAGACGTCGAGCACCTGTTCGCGATAGCGCGCGCGGGTCAGCAGCTCCTTGAGCTGCGCCATCGCATCGGGGGGCAAGACCAGGTCGGCGAAGCCAACGGCCGGCTCGATGCGGCGCGCGAGCCGTTCCAGGCCCGCGGCGTTCTGGGCACGAGCGCCCGCCTTCAACTCGTTTTCGTCCAGCGGCGCCTCCCTGGCATGCGCCTCCATTCGCGCGGCCCGCGCCGCTCGATGGACCTGTTCCGCCGTCAGCCGGAACTGGGCCATGGTCCCGGCCAGATCAAGGCCCGGCGGCGTGTCGCCGTCGAGATTCCGCCGCCAGAGTTCGGCTCGCTGCGCCGCATCTGGGACCGGCGCATCGATAAGAAAAGGCACGTCGCGCGCCCACGCCGGATCCCAGCTGCGGGCACCGACCAGGACAACCATTGACGCCATCTCGGAAAACGCGCGGACGGCGGGCAATCCCCTTGCGATCAGCACTTCGATCGGGCCGGCGACGACGCCGGCTCCCGTCATACCCGCCTCTCGCGCGGTCAGAGCCGCGACGGTCGCCAGGTCATCTTCGGTCCGCAGCCGCTCGAGATCGAGCGCGAGCGTCGGCCGGCCGACTTGCTGGAAAGCGCTCGACGCGAGGGCCGCGCCCGATGCGCCCGGCCGCTCGCGGATGTAGGCAAGGTTCGACCCGCCACCCCGACTCTCCCCCGCCAGGGGGGACGGAGTTTGGGTGGAGGGAGGTACGTCCCGCATCCATCGCACCAGGGCAGTGACGGCCGGACCCCCCCACCCCGACCCTCCCCCACCGGGCGGGAGGGGAAATGCCTGCAGCGCCGCGACGACGGCGTCGGGCAGATCGCTCCCGAGCAGGTGCGCGGTCACCCGGTCGGGCACGCGCAACGACCGCGTCAATACCGGTCGCTCGCTTTCTTCGACCAGCACCAGGTACTCGTCAACCAGCGGAGCGCCAGGCGCCAGCCGGCTGCGAGCGTATGCACCGCTGGACGGCAGCCCGCACAGCTCGAGACCGAGGCCGATGCTCGCGCGCCGGCGGGAGACATCGTCTTGCAGATAACCGTAGAGCCGCTCGAAGCGGACGTCGACATCTGGGGCCATGGCGATCAGCAACAGCTCGATGTCGATCTCATCGAGACGAAAGTTACGAGCCAGGCGGCGTAACCGAAAGTCGGCCCCCGCTCCCTCGGCGGCGTCCGCCGCACCTTCAATGTCGTCCCGCGCCTTCGCCGCCGCCGGATCGGGTGCGGCCAGCGTCGACTTCGCGCCGAGCAGGCGATCGACGTGAGCTTGTGAAATGTACAGACCACGGAAACGGTCGTCGGTTTCGGGATCCGCCGTGCGGCGCCGCGTCACGGCGGCCCGGACGCGCGCCTCGATCAGCTCGAGCCGGCGCAGCACATGGATCAGGGAAGCGTCGGGGACGGCGGTCAGCGCGGGCGCCGCCATCAGGCTACGACCGATTGATGCCGCGGATGCGCATGATGCGGCCGGGCGTTTTCTCTTTCCCGGAGCGGATCAGTTCCTCCTGGTCGGCCGCGACGCCTGGCGTCGCCAGGGGCTCGCCTGGTTTGAGCCGCCCGGAGTCGGCCGCGACGCCTGGCTTGGCCAGGGGCTCGCCTGGTTTGAGCCGCCCGGAGGCTTTTGGTCCGCCGGGACCGGGCGCGCCAACGGCCTTCGCCTCGGCGGCGGTCGCCGCCACGCCCCGCTTGCCCTTACCGCCGCGCGCCGCCGACCCGCCTGTCGCCTCGGCCTCGCCGTCGGGCCCGGCAAAGGTGAACTTTGGTTCTTCCATGACTGGCGGCCCGGCCGGCATCGCCACCCTGACATCGAATGGAGCATTGACGACCAGGTCGAGCGAGGGCTTGAGCTCGCCCCCCAGTGCCGACCATACGTCGGAAATCGAGCGGTCCTGTGGCGGCGGCAGGGCGATGTTCAGCAGGATCGGTTGCCGCGCCTGCAACAGCGCGCCGCTGAGCGCGTCGGCCGGCATGGCGGGGTGGCGCAAAAAGCACGAGAGCAGCGACGACAGCAGGCGATGCTCGTCTTCGGGTCGCTGTGTCCACGCGGTCACGAGATACGAGAGCTTGAATCGTCGCGGCGGTGGGCGGCGCTCGGTGACATATCCGGTGTCGCCGCGGATGTCCTCCCACATGACTTCACGTTGCTCCAGATCCTCGCGGATGTCATAGAGATACAGATCGACCGTGGGCGTGTTGCGACGCGAGGACCATTCTTTTGTCGGCGCATCGAAGGCGACGTCGGCTTTTGATCCGTTCAGGGCATCCCGTTTTACGAGGGCGCGCAGGGACTCATCCACGTCCTGGATCATCGCCATCTAGGGTCGACGCCAACGACGACGAGAGCAAGTTACGCCGGGGCAGTCCTTGGGGTGAAGTTGCTGCCTGAATGGGCAGCCGCGAGCGCGCCTGGGCGTCCCTTCGGGCATTGCCGCTTACCCATTCACTGGCCCGCTCGTCCCTTGTGGCGAACCGGCGCTGATGCGACGCTCGGTACGTTCCTGACCCCACTTAACCAGGAGGAGATTGCCCATGCCCAATTACCTGTCGCCCGGTGTATACATCGAGGAGGTCGAGGCCGGCTCACGCCCAATCGAAGGCGTTGGCACGGCAACCGCCGCCTTCGTCGGCCTCGCCGAGAAAGGCCCGGTGAACGCTCCGACGCTTGTCACCAACTGGAGCCAATTCGCGCAGAGTTTCGGCGGCTTCGTGGAAGGGTCGTATCTCGCCCATTCTGTGTACGGCTACTTCTTGAACGGCGGCGGCTCGGCCTACATCGTCCGCATCGGCGCCGACGGTCATGCGCCGGCAGCGCAGGCGGAGCTACCCAGCGCGAAGGACAAGTCGCTGGCGGGCTATCGCGTCCTGGCCCTGGAGGGCGATCAGCCCGGCAATGACATCCAGGTCGAGGTCGCTGAGGCCTCGCAGCCTGACGAAGGCACCTTCAAGCTGATCGTGACCCGTGGGAAGGATCGCGAGGAGTACGACAACGTCACGACCAAGAAGGGCAAAACCAACGTCGTTACCGCTGTCAAGGCCGCGTCGAAGCTAATCCAGCTCGAGGAGATCGGGACCGCCGCCGCACTGGAGAAGGTCCCCGCCCCGGGCAAGGTTACGCTTCAGGGCGGCGGCGCTACGATGCCGGCTCGGGTCACACCCGACGAGTACGTTGGCAACAGCGCCGACCGCACCGGTTTCGCCGGCCTCGAAGCCGTTGACACCGTCACGATGCTTTGCGTCCCGGACCTGATGGCCGCCTACCAGCGCGGCATGATCGATGCCGACCAGGTGAAGGCCGTCCAGCTGGCGATGATCGCGCACTGCGAGCTGATGGGCGACCGCGTTGCCATCCTGGACGCCCCGCCCGGCCTCAACGCCCAACAGATCCGCGAGTGGCGGGTCGATAAGGCGGGCTACGACTCGAAGTACGCGACGCTCTACTGGCCGTGGGTCAAGGTTTTCGACCCGCTCGCCGGCCAGGCGAATTTCGTGCCCCCCGGCGGCCACATGGCCGGCATCTGGGCACGCAACGACGACACCCGCGGCGTGCACAAGGCCCCCGCGAATGAAGTCGTGCGCGGCGCGATTTCGCTCGAGCTGCAGGTGACGAAGAACGAGCACGACCTGCTCAATCCGCAGGGGATCAACGTCATCCGCGCCTTCCCCGGCCGGGGTATCCGCGTCTGGGGCGCCCGCACGCTGTCGAGCGATCCAGCCTGGCGGTACATCAATGTGCGCCGGCTCTTCAACTACATCGAGGGATCGATCCTCGGTGGGACCCAGTGGGTGGTCTTCGAACCGAACGACATGGCGCTCTGGGAGCGGGTCAAGCGCACCATCAGTGCGTTCCTGGTCCGTGTCTGGCGCGACGGCGCGCTCTTCGGTGCAACTCCCGGGGAAGCGTTTTACGTCAAGTGCGACGGCGAGCTGAACACGGCGGAGACGATCGATGCCGGCCAGCTCATCGTTGAAATCGGCGTCGCGCCCGTGAAGCCGGCCGAATTCGTGGTATTCAAGATCGCCCAGTTCTCGGGCGGCGCATCGCTTACTGAGTAAAGGAGGGACCCATGCCAACTGGTCTACCGAGCGTATCGACCAACGACGCAATCGCCGCACGAAACTTCGCCATCGAGGTGGACGGCACGACGATCGCCCAGTTCACCGAGCTGAGCGGCATGACGTCCGAGATGGACGTGACCGAGCTCAAGGAGAACGGCATTGACGGCAAGCTGATCATCAAGAAGATCCCGGGCGCTCACAAGCTACCGACGATCACCTTGAAGCGGGCGAAGAACGTCTCGCTGGAGCTGTACAAGTGGCACAAGCTGGCGCTTGACGGCAAGATCAAGGACGCCCGCAAGAACGGCTCCATCATCCTCTACGACTACGAGGCCGGCGAGGTGGCCCGCTGGAACTTCATCAACGCCTGGCCATCGAAGCTCTCGATGGGCAGCCTCAAGGCGGGGTCGAATGACGTCGTCACTGAGGAGGCCACCATCGTCATGGAGGGCTTCGAGCGAGTCAAGTGAGTCCGGCAACCAGCACGGCGGAGGTCGATCGCTCGACCTCCGCCCCAACTTTGCATACGGAGTTCGCCTTCGTGCTTCCACGCGGCTATGTCGACGAAAGCGGCACGCTGCATCGCGAGGGTGTCATGCGGCTGGCGACCGCGCGCGATGAGATCTTGCCTCAGCGCGACCCGCGGGTCCGCGAGAACGAGGCCTACCTGACGGTCCTGCTGCTGTCCCGGGTGGTCACCAAGCTCGGCAATTTGCCGCAGGTGACCTCCGGGACCATTGAAGGGCTGTTCGCTTCCGACCTGGCCTTCCTTCAGGATCTTTACCGGAGGATCAACCAGGAGGGCCACACGCAGGCGGCCGTCAGCTGCCCGGACTGCAAGCATCAGTTCACGGTCGACCTGGCAGGTGGTCGCCTGGGGGGATCGTGACGTACGCGACCGACCGCCTCTTCGAGGAGATCGCGTACGTGGCCTACCACCTGCACTGGTCGTTCGAAGAGATCCTCGACTTAGAGCATCCGGTTCGTCAGCGGGTGGTCGAGGAGGTCGCCAGCATCAACCGGCGTCTCGCCGAGGAACAGGAGGAGCGCTAGCCCGTGTGGCCATTTCGGCGGAAGACCGCACCGGACGCGAGCGGCACGGCCGCGCCGGCGCCGGTGATTCGCCACGACTGGGCGGCGCTCCCGACCATCCAGCGGGTGATCGGCGACCATCCATTGACGGCGCCCAGCGATCGATTCAGCGACGACCTGGCGACCCATCACAACCCATCGGTGACGAGCGCTCAGATGGGCCACCAGGTCAGCGCTGAAGCCCCAGCCGGTATGGTGCTCACGCTTGCCCGGACCAGCACTCGCAGCGACGGTCCGGCGATGATCCCGCGCCCCCGCGTCCAGCGACGCGCGGACGGCGTGGTGGCAACGTCGGGGGAGTGGGATGGGGACGAGGCCGCGACTGCCGAGGCGCGGCCCGCCCCTGTTCCCGCCGGCCTGCAGCGTATCGCGGCGGTCGAGCGACCAGTCGTCGCCCGCTTACCGGAACAGCCGCCCTTGACCACGCTTCCGGCCGAGGCCGAGCCCGTGCCGTTGATTTCAAAGTTTCGGAAGCCGGCGCTCGTCTCGAACCTCGAGCCGTCCGCGTTGCAGCGCGAGGCCGTCTTGCATGGGCCCGTTCCGGCGCCACCACCACGCCTTACGCTTGGCCAGGCGCGCCGGCTGGGGCTAGGAGCACCGATCACCCAGGTGCCTGACCGAACGGGCCAACGATCGTGGAGTCAGGGACCCGAGATGCCGCTGCCGCCTGCTGCGCAGCCGGCACAACCCGGCGAGACACCCGGGGCCGATGAGCCGGGCGTCGTTCTGGCGAGGTCCGTCGAACCGCAGCGTGCATCGCTGCCGGCTGACACGGAGAGGCAAACTCCGGTCCAGCCCTCCTCGGTCCCTGCGTCAACGCCGCTAACGGCGTCGACGAGCGAGAGCCCCCGGCTCGACCTGCCCCTGGCGCCACCTCCACCCTTGGCGCGCCCGGCCGAATCGCCCTCAGCGGCCGGCGCGGCACCGTCAAGCGAAGGTCGATCCGTCGACGTGGGACCGATCGAGCCATCCCCGGCCGACGGGCTAGCCGCCGATCGACCCTCCAGCACAGCGCCAGCCGGCTCGCCGTCGCAGGCGACGATCGCCACACCGATCATCCAGCGCAGCACAGAGCCCACCCTGGCCCTACCGCGTCCTGCAGAGAAGCCGCTGAGCGGTCCGGTGATCGAGGCGTCTTCATCGTCGGCCATCCGTAGCGAGCACCCGTCGCTACCGCTTCGACCACGCAACCCGCAGGGGCGTGAGGCGGTGACCGGTCGCCGAGGCGACGAGCCGATCGGGCCGGTGACAGTCATGCAGCGCATGGCCGAATCGGGCGCCACCGACACAGATCCATCGCCATCGCCATCTCCATCGCCATCGGCGCCTGCCGCGAGCCTGCACATGGTTACATCCACGCCGACTTCGGCTCAGCGTTTGGTGGGCGAGTCATCGAGCGATCCGCTCGTCTCGCCGTCGCCGGCACGCGTCGGATCGGTATCGCCGGCGCCATTTTCGCCGGCTCCGACTCTGCCGCTGGCCGGGACTCGGGCGCTCCGCCCCACGACATTTGCGCAGCGCATCAGCGAATCCGCTGCCGGCAGCACCCCTGAGCCTGTCACCCCCGGCATTGATAACGGCCTCCCGCCGGCAGCTTCGGATGGCGAGCGGGGTACGACGTTGCAGCGGAGCTCGATCGCCGGCCGAGTCTTGACGCCGGTGTCCGGCGTGCCGGCGCAACGGCACGTGGGGGCTTTGCCGTTGACGACGGCGACCCCGGCTCACGCGTTCCAGGCTCAGCGGCTCGCGGCCGATGGCGGCACCGCCGCCACACCCGAGGAGGCGCTTCCACTCGGAGCGCCGGCGGCATCCGCACCGAGGTCGGACCTGCCATTAGCCCCCCTCCCTTCGGTGCAGCGTTTGACAGCCGAAACGGCGACGCCCGCTGCACTCGAAAGCTCCCCGATTCTCGTCGCGCAGCGGGAGGCCGACGCAGGACCGGCACCAGCGGAGGCACCGGCTGCCGGGCCTTCGGCTGGCGCGGCACCGCCAGGTGCCGGGGCCGAGGCTCATTCCGAGAAGGCGATCGAAGAGCTGGCCGGCAAGCTCTATGACCGAATTCGCAGCCGGCTCAAGACGGAACTACTCATCGACCGGGAGCGCGCGGGACTCCTGACGGACTTGCGCTGAAGGAGGCGACATGGAAGAGCTAGATACCGCCCAAAGCTTGCGGTTCCGGGTCAAACTCGACGGTGGTCACGACCTTGGGAACTGGTCGAAGTGCGACGGCCTCTCGGTCGAGTACGACGTGTTCGAGTACAAGGAGGGCGGCGTGAACACCTTTACGCATCGCATTCCGGGTCGCGTCAAATACCAGAACCTGAAGCTCACCCGACCCATCAACCAGGATTCGCAGAAGGTCGCCAGCTGGATCGCCGGTATGAAAACGAACGTGCAACGGGAGACCGCGGCGATCTCCGCGCTCGACACGGAAGGGCACATCATCGCGAGCTGGAGCTTCGAGGGCGTCTACCCGGTGCGTTGGAACGGGCCGTCGCTCGATATCGGCAACAACCAGGTCGCAACCGAGACCCTCGAGCTGGCCCATAACGGATTCCTGAAGGCTTAGGAGAAACACACATGGCTGACGACGCCGCGAAGATGAAGAAGGCCCGGCTCGAGGAGGAAGGCGGCGGCAAGACCCTGCTCTTCCAGTTCAATCCCAGCGAGTATTCGATCAAGAAGAGCGGCAGCTGGCAGACGCCCAAGCGAAGCATGGGCACCAAAGCCGGGGGCAAGCCCAATTACCTGGGCAGCAACCCGCAAAGCGTCAACCTGCAAATCTTCTTCGACGGCTGGGAATCGCAGAATGAGGACGTCGTCGAAGACGTCGATCGATTGCTCGACTGGTGCTCGCCCAGCAGCGGCTCGATGAAGGATGAGAAGCCGCAGCCGCCGGTCCTGCACTTCATCTGGGGCGGCAACCGCCACCTTTCCGATCGGAAGTTCTACCTCGAGTCCGTCAGTGCCAAGTACACGATGTTCGACTCCGACGGCAAGCCGGTTCGCGCAACAGCCGACATCAGCCTTAAGGAAGTGCCGACCGACCCAGGAGGCACGAACCCCACCTCAGGGTCAATCCACACGCGCCGTACGCATGTGATCGGCGACGGGGATACCCTGCAGTCGATCGCGCAACACGAGTACAGCAACCCGGGTCTCTGGCGCGGCATCGCGGCCTTCAATGAAATCGACGATCCGCTGCGCCTCAGCGCGGGCGCTAGCCTCCTGCTGCCCAGCCTGGAAGAAGCCGCGGAGGCTGCGAAGTAGGCCGCGATGCCGCAACAGCTGTATCACGTCTGGCCCGACATCAGCATCGACGGCACGGTGCTGTCCCGTCAGCTCGACGCGCAGCTCGAACAGGTGGTGATCGACCATCACCAACACCTTCCTGACATGTTTGCCATCGCCTTCCACGACCCGAGTCGAGACGTTCTCGGACAGATCGGCGTCAACATCGGGTCGACGGTCACCATCAAGATCACGCCACCAGGCGGCAGTTCCGCCGAGACGCTGATGGATGGTGAGGTGACCTCGCTGGAAGCCGACTACGATGCCAATACCAGCCTCTCGATCATCCGCGGCTATGACAAGTCGCACCGCCTGCATCGCGGACGCCGAACAGAGACCTACAAGAACGTCACCGACTCGGACATCGCCCGCACCGTGGTCAACCGGGCGGGACTGGCGATCAAGCAGATCGACTCCACCAGCGGCACGTTTGACCATGTGTCGCAGGCCAATCAGTCGGACTGGGATTTCCTGAAGTCGCGCGCTCGCGAGGTCAACTATGAGATGGGCATGGAGGACGGCAAGTTCTACTACCGGCAGCCGGTTCAGGCGTCGGGGGCCCCCCAGCTCGGCACCTATCGGAATCACAACGATCCCCTGCAATTGGTCTTCGGCGACGATCTGATCGAGTTCAGACCACGCGTGACCTCGGCCGAGCAAGCCAGCACCATCAAGGTGCGCGGCTGGGACCCGGATCAGAAGCAGCCGGTGATCGGATCGGCGACGCCGGCCGCGGTCGGGGCCGACTCACTGCCCGACACCTCCAGCAATCTGGCCAGCACCTTCGGCAGCCCGACCTTCACCGTCGTCAACCGGCCGCTCGCCAAGCAGCCCGAGGTGGATGCGGCAGCGGCCGCGGCGGCGGAGGCGCTTTCGAGCAGTTATGCCGAGGCGGATGGGGTGGCAAACGGAAACCCGAAGCTGAAGGCCGGCGCGACCGTCAGCGTCGGGAAGGTGGGTAACAAATTTGCCGGCAAGTACACGCTGACCAGCACCCGCCACGTGTTCGGCGAAGATGGCTACCGCACCCATTTCGTGGTGAGCGGCCGCCAGGACCGATCGCTCCTGGGGCTCGCCTCACTCGGCGCAAGCAACGGTCACGCGTCGGCGGGAGGGGCGCCGTTCAACGGCGTGGTCATGGCCCAGGTCACCGACAACAACGATCCGAACAATCAGGCTCGAGTCAAGGTGAAATTCCCCTGGCTCGACGACAATTACGAATCCCACTGGGCCAGGGTGGCGCAGCTCGGCGCCGGCCCGAACAGCGGTGCCCTCTTCATGCCGGAGGTCAACGACGAGGTATTGGTGGCCTTCGAGCACGGCGACATCCGGCGCCCATACATCATCGGCAGTCTCTACAACGGGCAGGATACGCCCAACCTCGGCAGCGGACTGTTCAACAACGGCAAGGTCATGCGGCGTGGATTCATTTCGCGCAAAGGCCACCAGTTCATTTTTTTCGATGATCCCAGCAAGGCCGGCGTGGCGATCATCAGCAGCGACGGCAAGCTGAAGATCTCGATCAATGAGACCAACTCCGAAATCCATATCTCCTCTGCTGGAAAGGTCCACGTGGAAAGCGGGGACGACATGATCCTGGAATCGAAGCAGAATCTCAACCTCAAGGCCCAGCAAGGCATCAGCGTTGAAGCAACTGGGAGTCTCAATCTGAAAAGTTCGCAAGGAGCCACGCTGGACGGCGGACCCCAGCTCGACGTCAAAGCGAGCGGCCAGATCTCCGTCGACGGGATGTTCAGCGTGAACAGCGGTGCCCTCATGGTGACGAAGTAATGCCGGGTCCGATCGTGACCATGGGCGGGACGGTCACCTGCATGCACGGCGGGCAGGGGATCGCCAGCACAACCGCCGCGAAGCTGATGCTGGACGGACAGCCCGCCATCACCATCCCGGCGACCTACTCCGTCGCCGGCTGCGCCTTTCCACCACCGCCCGCCGGCAACGGGCCCTGCGTGACCGGCATGATCTTCTCCGGCAGCACCAAGGTGACGACGAGCGGCCAGCCAGTCATGCTGGCACTGCCGCCGGTCAACGGGACGTGTGTGCCGACGGGGACGCCGATGATGATCGCCAATGCCGGTCAGACGAAGGTGATCGCCCAATGAGCGAAGAATTCATCGGTTCCGGCTGGGCGTTTCCGATCCGAACCGACGCCACCGGCCGGATTGCGCTCGTCGCCCGCGAGCAGGAGATCGAGGAGAGCATTCGGCTGATCCTCGGCACCGCGTTCGGCGAACGTCCGATGCGGCCGGAGTTCGGCTGCGCCATCCATGACTACGTGTTTGACAGCGCCGATAGCGAGACGGCGGCGCGCGTCGCCGCGGCGGTGCGCGCCTCGCTTCTCCGTTGGGAACCGCGCATCGAGCTGCGCGATGTGCTGGTCAGCTTCGATGCACAAGACTCGAGCATCATTTACATCGACATCCGCTACGCGATCGGCGAGACCAATGATCCGCGCAACCTGGTCTTCCCGTTCTACGTGATTCCGCCGGAGACCACATGATCGGCAAACACATCGTTGGAGGAGGGTGAGCATGGCACTTCCGGTCCCGAACCTCGACGACCGACGTTTCCAGGACCTGGTCGACGATGCCAAGCGCCTCGTCCAGCAGAAGTGTCCGGAATGGACCGATCACAACGTCTCCGACCCCGGCGTCACCCTGATCGAGACGTTCGCCTGGATGACCGACCAGGTCCTGTATCGGCTGAACCGCATCCCGGAGCGCAACTACATCAAGTTCCTGGAGCTGATCGGCGTTCGACTCTTCCCGCCGACCGCGGCGCGGGTGGCTGTCACCTTCTGGCTGGCGGGTCCGCAGCCCGGCACCATCCATATCCGGCCCGGCACTCAGGCGGCGACCTTGCGCACCGATTCGGATGAAGCAATCGTCTTCACAACGGTCGGCGACCTGCCGATCGTCCCCTGCTCGCTCTCCCTGATCGCTTCGACACTCGCGAGTGAGAAAGAAACCCGCGACCACACGGAGGCATTGGCCGCCAAGACATCGTTCTTCTGTTTCGACAAGGTGCCGAAGCCAGACGACGTGCTGCTGGTCGGGCTTTCGGACGCCGTGCCATCCTGCGCCGTGACCCTGCGCTTCAAGTGCGATATCGAGGGCGTGGGAGTCGATCCTGAGAACCCGCCGCTCACCTGGGAAGCCTGGGACGGCTATGCCTGGGCGGCCTGCGACGTCGACCGCGACGGCACGGGCGGCCTGAACCGGGACGGCGACCTCGTGCTCCACGTTCCAAAGAGCCACACCGTCTCCGTCATCGAGCAGCAGCGAGCCGGCTGGTTGCGAGCTCGCGTCCTTAAGCCCGAGCCAGACCAGCCAACCTACAGCGCCTCGCCGATCATCAAGGGACTCACGGCGTTCACCACCGGCGGGACCGCCGACGCGGTGAACGCCGAGCTGGTCGAGAACGAGATCCTCGGGGCGTCGGAAGGCGTGCCCGGGCAGCGGTTCGCCCTGAAGCACCGGCCGGTTGTCCCGGGTGGCTCCGGGGCGATCCTCGAAGTGAGCGGGATCGACGGCTGGCAGGAATGGAAGCAAGTCCAGGATTTCGTCGACAGCAAGCCGGAGGACCACCACTTCGTTCTCGACGCCGTCGCGGGTGAGGTGCAGCTCGGCCCCGGTGTCCGCGAGCCGGACGGCGCCTTGCGGAACTACGGCGCGGTGCCGCCCAAGGGTGCGCGGCTGCGGCTTCGTTCCTACCTGATCGGGGGTGGCAGGAAGGGCAATGTCGCGCGGAACACGATCACCGTGCTGAAGTCATCGATCCCCTACGTCTCCCGGATCCAGAATCGCCGGGCGGCAGAGGGCGGCGTCGACGGCGAGTCGATCGAGAACGCGAAAGAGCGGGGCCCGATCGTGCTGCGGACGCGCGATCGCGCCGTGACGATGGAGGACTACGAACACCTCGCCCACGAGGCAGCACCCGAGGTGGCGCGCGTCCGCTGCGTTACGGCCGGCGACGGCGCCAACGCCGGCGGCGTTCGCGTCCTGGTCGTGCCGGCGGCGGGCAGTAGCGATGGGCGCCTGCGATTCGAGCAACTCGTCCCCGCCGAGGAGACGCTGCAGCGGATCAGCCGGCGGCTCGATGAATCGCGGGTGATCGGTACTCGGGTGCTGGTCGAACCGCCCGTTTACCGCGGTGTAACGGTGGTGGCCAAGCTGCGTCCCCGAGCCAGTGCCAATCCGACCCGGCTGCAGGCGGACGCCCTCGATGCCCTCTACCACTATTTCAACCCGGTGAGCGGCGGCCCCGATCGCAGCGGCTGGCCCTTTGGGCGACCGGTCCATGTCGGGGAGGTCTACTCGGTGCTCCAGAGCTTGCGTGGAACCGAACTGGTGGAAGACGCCCGGCTGTTTGGCGCCGACCCGGTGACCGGGCAACGCGGCCAGGCGGTGCAGCGGCTCGTGATCGAGCCCCACGCCTTGGTCTTCTCCTACGAACACCAGGTGCTGGTAGAAGGCGCATGATCGCCTCCGCACCGCCGCTGAACCACAAGCGCGGCCTTGTGCGGACGTTGATCAGTCCCCACCCACTGGGGGACACCTTGCCAGCGCTGTTCCAGGAAGACGCCTTCACGCAGCGCTTCGTCTCGGCCTTCGACGCAGCGCTGGCGCCGATCTTCGCCACGCTGGACAACCTCCCCGCCTACCTCGATCCCTGGCTGGCGCCGGCGGATTTTCTCGAGTGGCTGGGGAGCTGGTTCGGGCTCGCCCTCGATGAGACATGGTCAGTCGAGCGCCGCCGTGCCCTGCTGGCCAACGCCTTCGAGTTCTATCGGATGCGCGGCACGGCAAAGGGGTTGAAGGCGCAGGTGGAGATCTTCACCGGCGGCGCGGTCGACATCATCGATACCGGCGCCGTGGCGACATCGACCGCGGCCGGCGAGGCGCTTCCCGGATCACCGAACTTCGCCGTCCTGGTCCGGGTCACCGTGGACGATCCGTCGACCATCAATGCAACCAGGCTTGACGCGCTCGTGCTCGCCGCCAAGCCGGCGCACGTCACGCACAAAGTCGAGGTTGTCAAACGGGCCGAAGTAAGGGATGCTGTGGAGGTGACGAGCGCGTGATCGTCTGCAGACAGTGCGGGCACCACAACGAAGATAGCGACACGTTCTGCGGGTCCTGCGGGAAATTTCTGGAATGGACCGGCGAGCGGGTCGCCGTCGCCGAGCCGGAGCCCGAGCCGCCCGCGGCCGAGCCGGAGCCGGAGCCTGAACCGGTAAAGCTGAGCTTGATCGATCGCGTCAAGCAGGCGGTTGGCATCGAAGAGGCAGAGTCTCAGCCGTCGCTCACCGGCGCCCCGGCTGCGACCGCCCCGGCGGTCACCGCCGTGCCGGTCAGCTCGGCATCAGCCGCTTCCGCACCGTCGGCTCCGCCTCCGGCGCCTGCTGCGGTCGCCGCTACCGCCAGTCCGCCAAAGCCCGTGCTGGCCGGGGTCGGAGCGCCGGCCGCTGCCGCCCCAGGCCCCGCGTCGGTGACCCAGGCGGAGGAACCGATCTCCCGCCGCCCCATCTCGGTGGCGCCAACCGTCACCCGTCCCCGGCCGGCGCCGCACATCGTAGAGGCCCCCACCCGCCGGCATCCGGGTGACCTGATCTGCGGACAGTGCGGCGAGGGAAACGATCCGGTGCGCCATTTTTGCCGTCGCTGCGGCAATTCCCTGGACGAGGCGCTCGTCGTCGGGCTGCCCTGGTACCGCCGGCTCTTCAGCCGGGTCTTTGGCGTCCAGACGCGCGAAGCCGGCTGGCGACCACGTCGGGTTGGCCCTCCGAACGTGATGGGCGCGGTCTGGCGAATCGTTCGCCTCGCCGTCGCCGCCCTGCTCCTTGTCGCCATTCTTGCCTTCCTCCTCGTCCCGCCGTTTCACGACGCGGTCAGCCACCGGGTGACAAGCGCGGTCACCACCGTCCGCAAGGCGCTCTTCCCCCGCTACGATCCCGTCTACCCGATCGGCGCCTCAGCCAGCACCGCGATTGCGGGACACCCACCGACCCTGGCGATCGACAAGTTCCTCAACACCTACTGGGCGGCGCTGGCCAGTGACCGCACGTCGTACCTGAAGCTGAGCTTCGCGGAGCCGGTCGACCTGGCGCAGATCGGCTTCGACTCCGGCGCCTCCGGCACCACGCCGGTCGACGACTTCCTGGCCCAGCCGCGCCCCCACCTCGTCCACCTCGTCTTCTCAAACGGGACCACGACCGATCTGACACTCAGGGACGAGGACCCCAGGGTCGCGAAGAACGCCCAGTTCTACACCATCGACGCCAAGCAGGTGACCTTCGTGGAGATCCACATCATGTCGGTCTACGCGCCGGCCGGCGCGTCGCCGTCGTCCGTGGCGATCGCCGAAGTCGAGTTCCGGATAAAAGACTAGAAGTTACGCGCCGGCGGTCGCGGTGATACCAAGTTCCTCGAGGACTTTCGCGTAGTCGCGGCGAGCGCGGCTGGCCGCGACTCGATCGCCCGCACGTTCGCGCGCCTCGATCAGCAGCTTCCAGAGCGGATCGTGCAGCCGATCGATCCACAGCCCGGTGGAGCAGGCACTGGCTGCGGCGGCCGGGTCGCCCCGTTTGAGCAGCAGCTCGGCCAGGCCCTGTGCCGCCTCGAGGGCGCCGGCGCGATAGCGCTCGCGCGGCTCGATCGCCCACTCCGCTGGACCGTCCTCCGGTAACAACTCGCCGGCATAGAGCTCGAGCGCCTGCTGGAAGTGCGTGATCGCCGCCTCCATCTCGGCGCGTAGCCGCGCCACGCGCGCCGACGCCAGCGCCTTCGAAAATTGGAGGAGATCGACCTCGGCGTCCGACTGGAGGGCCAGGCGGTAGGCATCGCCCTGGCGCAGCAGGATCGATGACCCGCCGCGGCTGACGCCGGGCTCGAGCGAGGAGCGAAGCGAGGAGACCGCCACATGAAGGTTACGAGCGCCAGTCTCGGCATCCGCATCCGGCCAGAAGGCCGCTTCGAGGACCTCGCGATGCACGGGGTTGCCGGCGTGGACGGCCAGCAGCCGGAGCACCGCGCGCGCCCGAGGCTTGACCGCGGTCAGGTCGACTGGCCGGCCTTGGACCGCGAGGCTGAAACCACCGAAACAGCGAATGCTGAGCGATGACACCGACCGGACCGTTCCCATGCGAATGACGTTTTCGGGCGCGGGCGCCGGTGCCGCGGGGCTCAACGGGGCCAGGCCGCTTTCCTCCTGAACCGCCAGCGCGAGACCGCCGTACTCGGCGGCGCGCTCCGGCTCGATTTCGGCGAGCGCCAGGTAGGGGAAGAAGCGCGCGCCAGGGGTCCCGCTGTACCGCGCCAGACTCTCCGCTTGCAACGCGGCTTCGCGTGCCTCCGGTGCGCCGCTGCGGGCGAGCGTAAGGGCGAGTAAGGCCCGCGACCAGGCCTCGAGCACCCCGGCGCCGAGCTGATGGAAGGTATCCGTCGCCTCCTCTAGAGCCGGCAGGGCGTTCTCGCCCGCATAGACCGCGGCCCATCCGATCATCAGACCGATCAGCGCGCTCCCCCAGCGGTCGCCGTCGCGATCGCAGGCCACCCGAAGCGATTCGGTTTCGGCCGCACTGCCCGGCCGCCCGGTGAGGACCAGCGCGGCCCGCGCCAGGCGGGCGACCCATCCCATGCCGAGGGTCTCCGCGCCCTCCGCCGACTCCTCGACGTCAAAGAGGCCCTGATGGTCGCCGCTGAGCAGCGCGGCGACGCCGGCCGAGAGGCGCGCGGCGGTGGCCAGCGCGGCGGGCGCGTCGCGGCTGTCGGCGGCGGCATTGAGTTGACGGCGCGCCTGCTCCAGCTGTCCGGCCAGCAAGCAGGCGAGCCCGGCGGCGAGCTTGCCGGTCGCCTCGGGCAATTGGCCGGCGGCCTGCTTCACGGCCAACGGATCGTGCCCGACGGCCTTCCGCAGAACGCCCGCCCAGTCGTTGCCCGGCATCGTCGCCGGCTCGAGCCAGCCGGCGAGCGCCTTGCGCTCCGTCGCGCAGATGAGTCCAGCTTCACTCGAGCCGAACACCCGCTCGGCGCGATGGTAAGCCTCGATCGCCTCGCGCCAGCGCCCTTCGGCGCGGTGGCGCCGGGCGCTGCCCAGCATCAGCCATGGGTCCTGACGCAGCAGGGCGGGTGGCAAGGCATCAATCCAGGTGCCCGGCCCCTCCAGCAACCCGCCGCCCTGGCGATGCAACAGCCGGTCGACTGCCTCCCAGTCTTCACCGCGGGAATACGCTTGCACGGCATCAGGAAACGCACCGCTGACTTCCAGCAGCGATCCGGCGCGGCAGTAGGCGGCGCGCGCCTGGGTCTCACCCAGCTCTTCGACGAGCACCTGTTCGAGGTGTGAGCGCAGCACCTCGTGATAACGGTAACCACCGCCGTCATCGGTGGCATACGTGAAGATCTGTCGGCGCACCAGCTCCTCGAGCACCTGCTGGCCTCCGGAGCGGTCGAGGAACGCGTCGCAGATCGCTCCCGTGAGCCGGGACAGCACGCAGGTCCGCACGAGGAACCACCGCAGGTCGGCCGGTAGCTGGTCGAGGACATTGCGGGTGAGGTACTCGCGCGTCAGGCGCACCTGGCTCCCCAGCGCGGTCAGGATGCGACGCCGCTCCTGCGGTGACTTGCCGCGGGTCGCCAGGTGGAAGAGCTGAAGGCCGGCCGCCCAGCCCTCGGTGCGACGGGCCAGCTCAGCGAGCTCTTCCGGCGGTAATGGTTCGCGATAGAAGTCACGGAACAGGCGTTCGACCTCCCAGGACCGAAACCGCAGATCCTCGCTGCCGATCTCGAGCAGCGATCCCGAGACCCGCAGTCGCGAGAGGTTGAAGCCGGGAAGGGCCCGCGAGCCGATCAGGAAGGTGATGCTGGGCGGTGCGTAGTCGATCAGCCGCTCGAGCGTAAGTTCGGCCGGGCTGTCCTCCAGTGTGTGGAGGTCGTCGATGACGAGCAGCGCCCGCCGTCCCGGCCAGGTTTCGAGCGCGCGCGCCGCCGCTTCAACCGAATCCCAACCGTCGGGAATCGATCCAAGCGCCGCGGTGAACGCCGACTGTAAGTGACTCAGCAGCGTGGTCGTCTTCGCGTCCCAGCTTTCCGCCCGGTACCAGGCCACCGGGACGCCTGCGGATGAGGCGAAGCCAGCCAGCAGCGTGCTCTTACCCGAGCCGGCCGGCGCCACCACGAGCCCGACCCGATGCTGCCAGATGCGCGCGAGGAGTCCGTCGACCCGCTCCCGGGCAAGGGACTGCACCTGTGGGATCAGCACCTTCGCTGATACCACTGCCGCGGACCCCTCCCTCACCCTGGCCTCCCGTCGCCCAGCCGGGCCGGTCGGCGCAAGCTTCGCCACGGCGTCGCTTGCGCTTATCCCTTACGCGTCCTGCCTGCTACCTTTGCCGCCGCTGCACTCGATCAGTACTCCGCCCAGAGTACACGGACATTCACGAATGTCAATATTGTCGTCGCAAATAGTGCAGAGGGTTTGATCTTTGCTCGTGCGAAGATCACGCCGCGTTTCAGCCACTCCGGACCAAACGCTCGCACTAAAGAGACGCGGTTGACAGGTCGCGCTTCGGGGGGACCTGAGACTGCCCCCTGCAGGATTCGAACCTGCGACCTAGTGCTTAGAAGGCACCCGCTCTGGTCCACTGAGCTAAGGGGGCAGGCCATCGCGGATTATAAGGATGGCGCGGGCCACTAATCGGGCGTCGCCTGGAGCCTACGCGATGAGCCGAAGCCAACGACCGGCCACGTGCTCACGCTTGCCGATGCGGGCGCGATTCGCTCCTGGCGGCGGTCTTGATGAGCTCCACCAGTCTAGGACCGAGCTCCTGGCGTGTCACCTCAAACTCGCCCCTTTGTCGTCGCCGGTCACGCGGCAGTCGAAAATTGGACTGGGCCATTCCCGTGGATACGTAGCTTCTATAAGCCCGCCTGTTAAAAGATGGCGACGGGTACGACCCAAATGCGAGTGGGCTCCATCTTCGCTCGGTCCAGGACGGGGAAGATGTACACGAACTTGGGGTCCGAGGGGACATGGCTCCGGCGCATGCGGACGGTGCCGCCCAATCGGTGGTTGCGGTTCACGCCCAGGGTGCACTTGACCTGAATGTAGATAAGAGCTTGCCACCGGCGCTCATCAGCGCGTAGTCGGCGACAAGCGCCTCGGCTACGGCTCCCCATAGCTTGTCGTTTTTGTGCAGCTTCTCGGAGGCCGTCATTTCTGCAAGCAAGAACGACCTACTCACGGGTTGCCTGCGCCAGAACGCGCGAGGCGCGCCAGCCCGGTCCCTCTAGCACCAGCACTGAAGCGAGGATCATGGCACCCCCCACGTACTGCAGTGGACTCGCCAGTTCACCGAGGATGATGACGGCTAAGAGCACGGTGCTTGCCGGCTCGAACGTGCTCAAGATGGCGGCGCGGGACGGTCCAACCAGGCGCAACCCCAGGATGAAGGTCAGCACCGGGATGGTGGTCCCCACTATTGCAAAACTGGCAATCAGTGCGACTCGCGGGATCGTCCAGTGAACCGCGAGCTGGCCGGTAATCGACGCATAGGCCGACCACACCAGCGCGGCCGACGTCATGATGCTGGCCGTCGCGGACACCGGCGGGATGCCGGGGAGCAGGCGACTCCCATAGAGGATGTACCCCGAGTAGAACGCCGCCGAGCCAAGCCCGAGCAGGATACCGATGGGTGCGACGGCGCGGACTTGCGCCTCGACAACGAGCAGGGTGCCCAGGAACGCGAGCCCCACCGCGGCCAGCTTCATCCATCCGAGCGGTTCACGAAATAGCGCGGTCGCAAGCAGGGTGACGACCACGGGATAGGTGTAGAGGAGCAGCGCATTCGTCGACGCAGGGATGAAATGCAAGGCGTTGAAATAGCTGCCCGATTGCCCAACGTAGCCCGCACCGCCCATGATCGCCAGACCTACCAGGCTGCGTCGCGGTGGAAGGCCCTGGCGCGTGGCTGCCGCCGCGATCCAGAGCAGCAAGGCTGCCAGGCCGAACCGATAACTGAGGAGCTGCGGCGTGGTCAGCCCCAGACGATAGGCCAGCTTCCCGAAGACGCCGAGGGTGCCGAAGAGCCAGGCAGAGCCGATGACGAGCGCGACGCCCGCCGCGCTGCGACTCGTGGCGGGCGTCGGCACGTGGCCAATTCTATGCAGCGACCGCACGAGTGGGCGCCGCTTTCGCGACGCCCCTCATGACACCGAGTATCTCAGCTCCGGGTGGCGGTCGTCGTGGCGAGGAAGATCCGCCCGTCCGTGTAGAGCGTCACGGGCTCCGGGCCCTTCAGCGGCTTCCCATGCAGCGAGAACTCGAAGCCGCACAGGGTCTGGCCAGCCTGGATGCCTGGAGAGCCGAGCAGGACATCCCACTCCGCCGAATAGCCGGTTGCAGTGCTGAACGTCGTTTTGAAGCTCCAGTTCGCCGGAGCTGCGACCGGCTCCGGCTGCTTGTCGAAAGCACCGAACTGGATGTTGGTGATTTCGGGGCTACTCGGATCGTTGGTCACGCAGACGTCGTACGCCTTTCCCACCTTCGAATAGGTGGCCGCGTAGTTCGAGGCGCCCGCGAACGTGGTGCTCACAAAAAGGCCGGCGGCCACTCCGGCAGCGATCAGGTATTTTCTCACGGGTTGCTCCTTGCACGTCTTTCGGATTAGTGCGCTGCGATCAGGGTCTCATGCCGCTGTGACGACAGCCTCGGGCTCCGGGTCACAGACCGCCACGGGCACATCACTGAACCGCACACGTTTCAACGAACGTGACGCATTGCAAACAACGTTACGGACTTATTGGATCAGCCCGCGGAAGTAGGGCAGGAAGGCCGGATTGTACGTCTCGGCCGCCGAGCCACCGCCTGAGACCGTCAAGGTCCAGCAGACCATCTGCCCGACCCCGGTGCCCGCCCCGCCCCCACC
>Ga0070707_100000239_pt1 | contig 54793 bp, 53 predicted proteins | sample KBSK5502metaG_FD_65468 | JGI IMG/M metagenome (GOLD analysis project Ga0070707, IMG submission 65468) | Corn, switchgrass and miscanthus rhizosphere microbial communities from Kellogg Biological Station, Michigan, USA - KBS K5-50-2 metaG | ecosystem: Host-associated > Plants > Roots >... | reverse complement strand
TGTCGGCTCCTTGACAGGTCGGGGCGCTCCGGGTTAACTCGGTTCAGGCAACTGCAGCCGGGTTGAGGGGTGGTCATGGCAATTCCCGGAGAGTCGTTGCTGCGGCGTGATGTCGAGGTGTTCGTGCTCGTGGCTGTGCGTCTTTATCGCGATGGGATCGCCGACGCACTCGCCCGCGACGTGCGATTCCGGGTGGTCGGTCGCGCCGGCGCCCTCGAAGACGCTCAAGACCAGCTCTGCCGGTTTCGGGATGCGCCGAAGGTGACGCTTGTCGACCTTGCCTTGCCCGAGGGAGCGGGCGCGATTCGCTTGCTCCGCAGGTCGTGGCCCTCGATGAGCATCGTCGCTCTCGCGGTCCCGGAAGCGGCCGACGAGATTGTCCAGCTCGCCGAGGCCGGCGTCGACGGGCTCGTTACGCAGGATGCAAGTCTGGCCGAGGTACTCGACGCCGTTGCTGCGGCCGTGCGGAATGAGGCCCTCACCTCGCCGGCAGTCGCCGCCGTTCTTCTCCGCCGCGTCGCCTCACTCGCCGGCGAGCATCGGGCTGTGGACGGGGCTGTGTTGACTCGGCGCGAGCGGGAGATCGTGGCTCTCATCGGCCACGGACTCTCGAACAAGGAGATCGCGGGGACGCTCCAGATCGAGCTCTCGACCGTGAAGAACCACGTGCACCACATCCTCGAGAAGCTCCAGGTGCGGCGCCGCGCCGAGGCTGTCTCGGCCGCTCGCACGCGTGGCGGCCTGGACGAGATCTAGACCCGACGTTCCCCGAGATCCGGTTCTCCCAGTGGACCGAACTCGGATCTCGCGATCCATTCACTTCGCCGCCCGACGCCGCGAGACTCGTCGGCGGGTCCTCCGGAGGGAAGGCGTTTGGAGCAGACGCGGATCGTGCTCGTCGACATGCCACCGCTGCTACGCGAGATCGTGCGAGAGACAGCGTCGCGTGAGCCGGATCTCGAGGTCGTCCGCGAGCATGAGGCGGGCGCGGACCTTCGCGCCGCGGTCGAGCAAGACGACCCGGACTTCCTGATCGTCGGCTCGGAGGGGACGACGGAGGCGACGGTGGACTCGCTCATCACGGCGGGCCGGCGTCTCCGGGCGCTCGAGGTCCGCTCCGACGGGCGTGAAAGCGTCCTTTACGAACTGCGGCCGCACCGCGTGCTGCTGGGCGAGATCTCACCCGACACGCTTCTGCAGACGATCCGCACACCGCCAGCACGGAGCGCGGAGCCGGAGGCCTGATGGAAGAAACGAGCGAACGGAGGACCGCCTGATGCCACCGACCCTGACCTATCCCGGCGTCTACGTCGAGGAGATCCAGAGCGGCGTCCACCCGATCACGGGCGTCGCGACGTCGATCACCGCCTTCGTCGGCCGAGCCCTGCGTGGGCCCGTCGACAAGGCCGTCACGATCACGTCCCTCACTGACTTCGAGCGGATCTACGGCGGAGTATGGACCGAGAGCAACCTCGGCTACGCCGTGCAGGACTTCTACCGGAACGGCGGCACGATGGCCGTCATTGTCCGCGTCCACAAGGAGCATGCGGCCACCGACACTGCCTCACTTGAGCTGGGGTCGGGCGACAGTCTGGTCGAGCTGAGTGCGGCCTCGCCCGGCGCGTGGGGAGCGAACCTCGAGGCCACGATCGACGACGACGTTGCGCCCGGCTCTGACTCATCCGTCTTCAACCTGACGGTCACGGACACGGGGGCCAACGTCACGGAGATCTTCCGCAACGTCTCGTATGACTCTGCCAGCGCGCGCCGCTTCGACCTCATCCTGGCGAGCCAGTCGCGACTCGTCGTCTGGGGCGGCAGCACGTTGCCGACGCAACCCCAGAGCTCCTTCCCGACGACGGCGACGGCGTCCGACGGCGGTGACGGCGACCCGCTCGACAACACGGTCTTCACCGGCGGGACGTTGCAGGCGGACAAGAAGGGCCTCTACGCACTCGAGACCGTCGACCTCGTGAACATCATCGTGATCCCGCCGTACACGTCCACCGGCGAGATCGACGCGTCCGTGTTGACCGACACGGTCGCATACGCGGTCGACCGGCGGGCGATGATGATCGTCGACCCGCCCGCGGCATGGACGAGCCTCGCCGACGCAGTCACCGGGGCGAACACGCTCTTCGCCAGTCCGAACGCCGCGGTCTACTTTCCAGAGATCCAGGAGGCCGACGGGCTTCGCGGCGGGCAGATCACCTCGATTGCTCCGAGCGGTGCGGTCGCCGGCATCTGGGCTCGTACCGATGCCGCGCGCGGGGTATGGAAGGCGCCGGCGGGGCTGGCTGCCACAGTCGCGGGAGCCGCATCGCTCTCGGTCCCGCTCACCGATCTCGAGATCGGTGAGCTGAACCCCCTCGGCGTGAACTGCTTCCGGAACTCCCCGGGCGCCGGGATCACCGTCTGGGGCGCGCGCACGCGCAACGGCGACGACCGACTGGCGGACCAGTGGAAGTACCTCCCCGTTCGCCGCACGGCCCTCTTCCTCGAGGAGTCGCTTTACCGCGGCACGCAGTGGGTCGTGTTCGAGCCGAACGACGCGCCGCTCTGGGCGCAGATCCGGCTCAACATCACCTCGTTCATGTCGACGCTCTTCCGGCAGGGCGCCTTCGCCGGCACGACACCGCGGGACGCCTTCTTCGTCAAGTGCGACTCCGAGACGACGACCCCGGATGACGTGAACAACGGGATCGTCAACATCGTGGTCGGCTTCGCGCCGCTGAAGCCGGCCGAATTCGTCGTCATCCAGCTCCAGCAGCTGGCCGGCCAGACAGGGAGCGCGTGAGATGGCTGAGTTCACGGTCAACGCACAGCGGTTCGACCCATACAAAAACTTCAAGTTCCGCGTCAAATGGGACGGTCGCTACGTCGCGGGCGTCAGCAAGGTCGGCGCCCTCAAGCGGACGACGGAGGTGGTCGAGCACCGCGAGGGTGGCGACCCTTCGACGGCCCGGAAGTCGCCCGGCCGCACGAAATACGAGGCGATCACGCTCGAACGGGGCGTGACGCACGACACGGACTTTGAGGCATGGGCGAACAAGGTCTGGAACTTCGGCTCCGGCCTCGGTGCAGAGGTGTCGCTGAAGGACTTCCGCAAGGACGTCCTCATCGACGTCTACAACGAGGCTGGCCAGCTCGTGCTCTCGTACAAGGTGTACCGCGCCTGGGTCTCCGAGTACCAGGCGCTGCCGGACCTCGACGCGAACGCGAATGCCGTCGCGATCCAGCACATCAAGCTCGAGCACGAGGGCTTCGAACGCGACCTGGCCGTGGCCGAACCGAGCGAGCCGTCCTTCGACGCGCCGTAGGCCGCGAAGGCGCGATGAGGCAGCTCGACGCAGCGGCGACGCTCGACCTCTGGCAGGCGGCCGAGGGCCGCCCGCCTATGGAGCGCGCCCTCGTCCTTGCGGCAGGCGACGCCGAAGAGCCGGCCGAGCTGGCGCGCCTGACGCTGGGGCGCCGGGATGAGCGGCTACTCGACCTTCACGCTGCCCTCGGCGGACGGCTCCTCGAGGCGACGGCGCCCTGCCCTGGGTGCGGCGAGCTTGCGGAGCTCACTGTCGATCCGGCCGAGGTGGCCGCGGTCGAGGATCGGGCGGCCGTTCCCGTCCCCGTCGAGGCAGAGGGGTTCGTCGTCTCGTGGCAACCGCTCGACAGCAGCGACCTTGCCGCTGCGGCTGAGGCCGTCGACGCGGCGGCGGCCGAGCGTGTGCTCCTTTCGCGCTGCGTTCTCGCGGCGATCGGGCCTGGCGGGGAGGTTGCCGCGACCGAGCTGCCCGAGAGCGTGCGCGACGCGCTCGACCAGGCGTTGCTCGCAGCCGACCCGCTCGGTGAGGTGCTCGTGGAAGTCGTTTGCCCCGCATGCGGTACGGATTTCGTAGTCGACCTCGACGTCGCGGGCTTCGTCTGGGCCGAGCTGCAGGCCCGCGCAATGAGCCTGCTCCGCGAAGTGCACGTCCTCGCTCGCATCTACGGATGGACCGAGCGCGAGGTGTTGGGGCTCGGCGAGCGGCGTCGAGCCGCGTACCTCGAGCTAGTCGAGGAGCTCGCGTGATGGGGTTCCTCGGACGTGTCGCGTCCCGCGCCGTCGGAGAGGCGACCGCCGCACTTCCCCGGCTCGCCGACCCGTTCGGGTCGCGCGAGGCTGCGGCTCCCGTCGGGCTCGAGATGCTCGACCTCGAGGCGGCGCCCGTGTCCGGCCCGCCCCGCCGAGTCGAGGCTGTTGCGCCGACGGCCGGCGTCCCTCCCGCGGGACGAGTCGGCGAGCCGCCGGAGTCGGAGGTGCGGTCGCTCCTCCCGAGCAGGCCAGTGATCGCACGACCCCCGTCGATCAAGCCGGCGAAGGCGGCCGCTCCCGCCGCGACGTCGAGGAGCGAGAACGAGCGCGATGACGTCGTCCCCCGGTCGAGACGTGGGACGAGTGAGCCGCCTTCGGCCGCGCAGGTCGAGAGCGAGCTGGTCGCAGCGGCACCGCTCGCCCGCGCGACGCCGGTCTCTCCCGCCCCAGTGGCCCCGGTGGCAGCTGCTGTGCTTCCCGTCGCGGCGGAGGAGCAGCCCACGGTGCGCGTCCACATCGGCCGGCTCGAGGTGCGCGCGAATCTCGAGCAGCCGTTACAGCAACCACAGAAGCGCCGGGAATCGCGTCGTGATGAGCTCACACTCTCGGACTACCTGCGCGGACGGCAGGCGCGGTGAGCAGTCCGCTTGCGATCGGCGCGGTGAGCGCGGTGCTCCGCAACCTGCTCGACAACGGTTTCATCGACGTCGGGACCGGCCCGGTGAAGGTAATGGCCGTTGCGCCTGACCTGGTCAAGCTCGACGATCCCGAGGCGCCGCCGTCGCTGAACCTCTTCCTCTGGCGCGTGACGCGGAATCAGGGTTGGGCGAACGCGGCGCTCCCCGCTTTCGACGGCAACGGCACGCGTCTCACGAACACCCCGCTTGCGCTCGACCTTCATTACCTGCTGACCGCGTACGGCAGCTCCGACTTCCAGGCGGAGATCCTGCTCGGGTATGCGATGCATCTCCTGCACGAGCGGCCGGTGCTCGACCGCGCTGCGATCCGGCGTGCGCTCGACCCCAGCCCCCTGGGCCCGACGATCCTTCCGCCCGCGTTCCAGGCGCTCACGGCCTCCGATCTCGCCGACCAGCTCGACGCCGTCACGATCACCGACGAGTCGCTCGACAACGAGGAGCTCGCCCGCGTCTGGACCGCGATCCAGACCCACTACCGACCGAGCACCGCCTACCGCGTCACCGTCGTCCTGATCGAGGCGCGCAAGCCGACACGAGAGGCGCTGCCGGTGCTGACGCGCGACGTCGAGGTCGTCGCGGACCTCGTGCCGCCCTACCCGACGATCGAGACGATCGAGACCGTGAAGGCCCCCGCTGCGCGGCTTGGCGAGAAGATCACGATCTCGGGACACGACCTCGAGGGCACCTCGACCGTCGTCCGCCTGATGCACCACATGCTCGACGGGCCGCACGAGATCACCGTCGGCACGAGCGACGACCCGGACGCGATCGACGTGACCCTGCCGTCCGGTCCCACCGCCGAGGCCGACTGGCCCGCCGGCATCTACACCGTCACGGTCGAGCTGATTCGCCCGACCGACACGAAGCCGCGCGAGTCGAACGTCGCGGCGCTTCTGCTCGCGCCCGAGCCGCTGCTGCCGCCGTCGACGATCGCACGCGACGCCGGCACCGGGGACGTCACGGTCACGCTCGACGTCCGCCCGGAAGTGCGCCCGGGCCAGGAGGCGCAACTGGTTCTCGGCGGCGACGGTGCGCTCGCGGACGCGATCGCCACCTCGTCCTCGACGCTCACGTTCCACCTCGGCGACGTCCCCTCCGGGCCGCAGTGGGTGCGGCTCACGGTGGACGGCGTCGAAAGCCTGCTCGTCGACCGTAGCGCCGACCCGCCTGCGTTCGACTCGTCCCAGTCCGTGGCGGTGCCCGCATGACGGCGGTCCTGCCCATCGTCGAGCCGACCGTGGCCGAGGTGGAGCAGCCACTGCTCGTGGCGGAGATCGCGCGTGTCCGGCAGCTGCTCGAGGCGTACCGCGACGGGACGACTGCGCCGCCGGTAGAGCGCGAGCCGGCCGGGTTCGAGGCCGCCATCGACCGGCTGGCACGGCTCTTCGGCCTCTCCGAGTTCGAGCGACAGCTGGTCCTGCTGGCGGCGGCCGTCGAGCTCGACGGCGGCGTCGCAGCGCTCGTAGCCGAGCTGAATGGCGGCGACCCGCGCCCGACGTTCGGGCTCGGGCTCGCGGTGCTTCCGTTCGGGCATTGGGACGCGCTTGCGCCGGGCTCGCCGCTTCGCCGTTGGCGCATCCTCGAGCTCGAACCGGGAGCCACACTCGCGAGCCGCCCGCTCCGGCTCGCGGAGCGGGTCCTCCACTGGCTCACCGGCATCGACGTGCTCGACGAGACGCTCGAGGGAATCGTCCATCTCGGTGAGGACATCCCGCTCGCGCCGTCGCAGGCGCGGCTCGCCGAGAAGCTCGCGCTGACGACGGCTGCCGCCGGAGCGCCCACCGTTGTCTTGATCGACGGCGAGGACGCGGCTGCGCTGCTGGGAGTGGCGCAGGCGCTCGCGGTCTCGCTCGGCCGCCTGCCGCTGGTTCTCTCCGCAAGCGCGCTTCCTCCGCTTGGACCGGAGCTGGCTGCGTTCGCGCGACTCGTCGACCGCGAGGCGATCCTCTCCCAGGCCCTGCCTGTCCTGGACGCGCGGGACGGGGACGCGGCTGCAGCCGCACTCGTCGACGAGCTCGAGACGCCGGTCGTCGCCGTCGTCGGCGATGTGCTGCCGCGCTTCGCGGGCCGAGTTGCTCTGCACCGGACCGTCGACCTGCCGACGCCGGGCGAGGCCTGCGGACTCTGGTCCAAGGCGCTCGGTGTGGCGCGTACCGCTGAGCTCTCCGGGCAAGTCGAGGAGATCGCTCAGCACTTCCGACTCGGAGCGGCAGCGATCGACGCTGTCGCGCGCGAGCTCACGGCTACCACACGGGACGAAAGTGAGTTCCCCAAGCTCCTGAAACGACTCTGCCGCGAGCGCTCGAGGGTCGGTCTCGAAGGGCTCGCGGAGCGGGTGGATCCGGCCGCGCGGTGGGACGACCTCGTGCTCCCGCCGGCCCACACCGAGCTCCTGCACGAGATCGTCTGCCACGTCCGCCACCGCACGCAGGTCTACGAACGCTGGGGGTTCGGCGCGCGGACGACCCGCGGCCTCGGTGTCACAGCGCTGTTCGCGGGCGAGAGCGGCACAGGAAAGACGCTCGCGGCCGAGGTGATCGCCGGCGAGCTCGGGCTCGACCTGTACCGGATCGACCTCGCCGCGACGGTCAGCAAGTACATCGGCGAGACGGAGAAGAACCTCCGCCGCGTATTCGAAACGGCCGAGGCCGGCGGCGGCGTGCTCCTCTTCGACGAGGCGGACGCGCTCTTCGGCAAGCGCGGCGAGGTCAAAGACGGACACGACCGCTACGCCAATCTCGAGATCGCGTACCTGCTGCAGCGCATGGAGTCGTACCGCGGCCTCGCGATCCTCACGACGAACTTGCGCTCCAACGTCGACCGCGCATTTCTGCGCCGGCTCCGCTTCGTCGTCCAGTTCCCGTTCCCGGATCCGGCCCAGCGAGCGGAGATCTGGCGACGGACGTTCCCCGCCGCAACGCCAGTCGACGGGATCGACCCGGACGTGCTCGCGCGGCTCGCAACCTCGGGCGGTTCGATCCGCGCGATCGCACTCTCGGCGGCTTTCGCCGCGGCGGAGGACGGCGGCGCGGTAAAGCCCGCACACGTCCTGCAGGCTGCGCGCGCCGAGTACGCGAAGGCCGAGCGCCCGCTCACTGACGCCGAGACGGAGGGCATCGCGTGATCGAGATCGTGATCGACGAGCTCGTCGTGCGCGGACTGGCGCCGGCGGAGGCGCAACTGACGCGAGCGGGGCTGGAGGCGCGGCTAGCGGAGCTGGCCGGTTCGGAGCCCGGACGCGTGCTCAGTAGGGCGGAGGCCTCGCGGCGGCTGCCGCCGGTGACGGCTCCTGCGGGCTCGCCACGCGCGCTCGGCGGCGCGGTCGCAGGTGCTGTCTGGGGTGCGATTGCGCCAGGGAGACCGCGTTGACCGCGCTCGTCCACGCCGAGCCGCGGGCCACCGGCCTGACGCAGTCCGTGTCGCAGCCGCACGATCGCGACGAACGGCAGGCCGAACGCGCAGCCGAGGTCGTGGCCGGTGGCGGCAGTGTCGCCGACTGGTCGTTCGCGGCGGTGCCACCGGCGGCGCCCGACCGAGCGGGATGGTCACGCTCCGTGCTCCTCGGGGCTGAGGTCGAGGCGGCATTCGCAACCCCGGGCCGTCCGCTGGATCACACAACGCGCGAAGCGATGGCCCGACGGTTCGGGGACGACTTCGCCGGCGTTCGCATCCATGAGGGCGCGCGGCCCGCAGCCGCGGCGGCCGATCTCGGCGCAGCTGCGTTCACCGTCGGCGACGACATCGCGTTCGGCGCGGGCCGCTATCAGCCGTCGAGCCGTGAAGGCAGGCATCTGCTCGCGCACGAACTTGCCCACGTCGTGCAACAGTCGCGCGCGGCACGTTCCGGCGTCCCGGCGCGAGTCCAGCGCAAGGTGATCGTGAACGGCGCTGAGATCGACGCGAAGGAACGCGCCGCGATTCTCAAGCGTCACCACTGGGCCGATGCCAGGCTTGCGAAGGCGGTCATCGACGACATGGCCGACGCCGGCGACCCGTTCGACTTCACCGACGAAGCTGAGCTGACGACTGAGATCGTCAAGCGCGTCGCGACCGCGAGCCACATGGTCGAGTCGCAGCAGACGGTCGGCGCCGATCACCGCACCGCGTTCGGCTATCCGTTCAGCCACGAGGCGGCGCTCTACGGGCCGCGTGTCAACTTTGCGGCCCGCGACCTTTGGGAGCCGCGGCCGCCGGACGACTTCGCCCCTCGGACCGACAAGAAGAAGAACGCAGCCTTGTCGGCGCTTCCCCGCAGCAGGCGGCACGAGGTCTACGGCGACATGCCCCCCGGCTACTCGTGGACGCTCACCGCAGCAGGCAAGAAGGACACGTTCAGCGCTATCACCCTCCTCTTCACCGCGCAGCAGGCGCACAAGCGCACGCTCCTCCACTGCGACTACCTGATCTCGATCGTCAACTTCCGCTCGCTTGCCGATTCGGTCGGCAAGGACGTCTTCAACCAGAAGATCGCCACCTTCGGCCCGGACAAGATACGGCTGCGCTGGAACGCGTTCCAGGACCTGCACGAGCCTGTCCGGCAGCACTTCATGGTGCCGTTCGTCGGAACGATCACCGTTACGAAGCAGCCGGGGCTCGGCAGCACCCAGTCGGTCGTGCCGAGTACCGAGCGCGACCTGGTGATCGGCGATCACGTCGTCTTCTTCAACAATCTGGCGTACGACCTCATCAACACCGGGGTGGGGAACGCGTGGCGGCTCGAGAACGCCGTACTCGTCCGGCGAGACGGCGGCGTTGACACGTTCCTCGGCCACGGCTCGGGCGCGAAGACGTCCAAGGAGATGCGCGACAAGCTTGCGCAGGAGTTCAACGTCGTCGTCGAGAGCGCGCAGGGCCTCATCGCGAAGACTGCGTCGAAGGATGCGAAGACCGCCGGGGACGCGCGCAAGACCCTCCAGGACCGCTCGATCGAGCAGCGGAGCGACGGCTGGTGGATCGTCGGTCAAGCCCGGCTCTGCCCGAGCAAGAAGGTGGAGCAGAAGCTGCGGAAAATCGGCGCCGGCGACGTCGTCGGTCTACACAGCCCGTGCGACCCGTCGAAGCTCTACCAGGTCGAGCGGCCGGTCGAGTCCGCGAAGGGAAAGCCGTGAGCCGCGTCCGCAAGATCCGCACCGGGACGGCGCCGCCCATAGGCGCACCCGCCGAGACGCGCACCGAGGTGCCCGCTGCGAACCCCGTGGCCGTCGCGGGATGGTCGCTCAGCACGGTTCCCGTCTCCCGCCCGGCCGAGGAGACCCGGATCGCCCCGCCGATCGTGCACGAGGTTCTCGCCGGGCCGGGGGAACAGCTTGCCCCCTCCACGCGCGCGTCGATGGAGGCATCGCTCGGCGCAGACCTGAGCGGTGTCCGTGTTCACCGCGACGACCGCGCCGCGCGCTCCGCCGAGTCGGTCGGTGCGGCCGCATACACCGTCGGGCGGCACGTGGCTTTCGCCCGCGGCTTCTACCGGCCGGAGACCGCGGACGGCCGGCGGTTGCTCGCGCACGAACTCGCACACGTCGCGCAGGAGGGGGACGCCCTCTTCCCGTCGGCGCTGCCGGTCGGCGGCAAGAGCGATGCCGCAGAACGTGAGGCGGACGAGCGTTCGGTCCGTCCGCGCGATCGACGGGCGTCGCGGCGCGGATCGATGCGCGGCCGCGGTGCGGTGCTGCGCCGGACCGTTCTGGGGACGCTGCTCGGCGCCGGTGCAGGACTCCTGGGCGGAGCGCTTCTCGGCGGCCTCGTGGGCGGACCGATCGGCGCTCTGGTCGGTGGAGCGATCGGCTTGATCGGAGGGGCGATCGCCGGCGAGATGGCGACCACCCGTAGCCGTCGGCTCAGCCCCGAGGAGATCCGGTACGCGCGCGAGATCTACGGCGACAGCGTCGACTACAGCAAGATCACGATCACGCGCGACAGCGTGCTCGCCGTCGGCGCCCCTCGCACGATCGGCAACACGATCCACCTCAAGTCGTCCTGGGGCAACTTCGTCGGCGACACGCTCGAGCTCAGCGAGCGGGGCAGGCTCACGCTCATCCACGAGATGGGCCACGTCTGGCAGTACCAGAACGGCGGATTGGCCTACATGCCGCTGAGCATCATCGCGCAGATACGAGCGGCGGTTTCCGGCGGGGATCGCGGCGGAGCGTACGACTGGCAGGCGGCCCATCGTGCGGGGATCCCGTGGGAGCGTTGGAACCCGGAACAGCAGGCCGAAGCGATGGAGGACTACAACCGACTGCTCCGCAAGCAGCAGGCGGGCCAGGCGACGGTCGAGGATCTCCATCTCCTCGCAATCCTGCTGCCGTACGTCGAGCGGGTGCGCCGTCGTGAGGGGGCGCCGACGCTGTTCGGCAGCTCCTCACGCTCGACCTCCGCGCCGACGGGTAGTCCGGCGGGCGGCGCTTCGTCGGGGGGCGCCTCGTCGGGCAGTCCAGGAGGCACGCCATGACCCCCTTCTCACCCCGCCTCCTGAAGTGCGGCCTCGTCCAGGTCGACCCGGACACCGGGCAGTTGCTGCGGACGATCTCGCTGCAGTACAACCCGGACACCCTGACGCGCTCGCTGCAGGTGCAGGCCGCGAGCTCCGGCGGCGGCCAGGACCAGTCCGAGGCGCTCAGGCTGAAGGGGCCGGCGGTCGAGACGATCAAGCTCGAGGCCGAGATCGACGCGGCCGAGCTGCTCGACGATCCCACCGCGAACCCGATCGTGGTCGCGCTCGGCATCCACCCGCAGCTTGCCGTGCTCGAGGAGCTCGTGGAGCCGCGGGCCGACGATCTGCAGACGAACGACACGCTCGCGAACTCGGGCGTGCTCGAGGTGCTGCCGGTCGAGGCGCCGTTGACGCTCTTCGTCTGGAGCAAGCAGCGGGTCGTGCCCGTCCGCGTCACCGACCTGTCGGTCACAGAGGAGGCGTTCGACGTCAACCTCAACCCGATCCGCGCGAAGGTCAGCCTCGGCCTGCGCGTGCTGTCGGTCGACGACCTCGGCTTCAGCCATCGCGGCGGCACGCTGTTCATGGCCTACCTGCGGAACAAGGAGGCGCTCGGAGCTGCCGCGATTTCGGTGCCGCTCTCGCAGTTCGGGGTGGAGTCGCTCTGATGGCCGACCCGCTGCAGCAGCTGCTCGCGGCCGGCGCCTTGCCGACGACCGCGTTCCCGCCGACGAGCCGCTACGCCGGCACGGCGGTCGAGGCGTGGGATCCCGACGACGGATCGCCGCCGATCCCGTACCTGGCCCGGCGCTTCTGCCCGCAGCCGTCGCGGTTCGCGCTCCTGTACGAGCTGCGGATCGCGGAGGGCGACCGGCGAGACCTGCTCGCGGCGCAGAACATCGGCGACGCGGAGCTCTGGTGGCGTCTCGCTGACGCGAACGGTGTCGTCGATCCGCGCGACCTGACAACTCCGATCGGACGAGCGCTTCGGATCACATTGCCCGAGGACGTCCCGGGAGCCGGCAATGCCTGAGGCCGTCCGCCTGCAGCTGTTGATGGGGGCCGGCGTGCCGGTAGCACCGCCACGAGCGGTGATCGACGCAGTCGATACGGTCAAGGTCGAATCCGGCTCGGGGGAGACGCAGAGCGGCTTCGAGCTGACTTTCAAGATCCCGAACCGCTCCCCGCTCCAGACCCTGTTCCTCCTCAGCGGAGGCCGGAGCATCCCGGCGTTTCGCGTCGTCATCGGCGTCACGCTCGCCGGCTCGACGACCGTGCTCATGGACGGTGTCGTCACCCACCACGAGTACCGCTCGGAGGCCGGCCCGACCTCGACCTTGACGGTCAAGGGCAAGGACCTCACGGCCGTGATGGACATCATCCAGCTCGACGGGCTGCCGTACCCGGCGATGCCACCGGCCGTCCGGGTGCTCGTCGCGCTCGCGAAATACGCGGCCTTCGGCGTGATCCCGCTTGTGATCCCGAGCCTGCTGGAGGACGTGCCGATCCCCACCGACCGGATCCCGCGCCACCAGGGGACCGACTACACGTACATCAAGGAGCTCGCCGGCCAGGCGGGCTACGTCTTCTACATCGACCCAGGCCCGGCCCTCGGAACGAGCAAGGCGTACTGGGGCCCCGAGATCCGCGTCGGCGCGCCGCAACCGGCCCTGAACCTCTCGCTCGACGGTCCGCACGACAACGTGAAGAGCCTGTCGTTCACGTTCGACAAGGAGAAGAAGGAGCTTCCGGTCGTCTACATCCAGGAGCCGATCACCAAGGCGCCGATCCCGATTCCGATTCCGGACGTGACGCCGCTGAACCCGCCGCTCGGGATCGTGCCGCCGCTGCCGCCGAAGATCACGTTCCTCAACGACACGGCGAACAAGAACCCGCTCGCTGCCGCGATGGAGGGGATCGCGTACGCAAGTCAGCACTCGGACTCCGTGTTCGGCACCGGCACACTCGACGTCGTCCGGTACGGGCACGTCCTTCGTTCGCGCTCCCTCGTCGGCGTCCGCGGTGCGGGCGACGCGTTCGACGGCCTCCACTACGTCACCTCGGTCACGTCGAACCTGAAGCGCGGTGAGTTCACGCAGTCGTTCTCGCTCGCGCGCAATGCACTTCTCTCGACCCTGCCGGCGGTCCCGGCATGAGCGCTGTCGCCTCCCCCGCCGTGCAGCGCTTCTACGGCAAGTACCGCGGCACGGTCATGAACAACATCGATCCGATGCAGATCGGCCGGATCCAGGTGAGTGTCCCGGACGTCTCAGGCGTGATACCGACCTCGTGGGCGTATCCGTGCCTGCCGGGCGCCGGGATCAACGCCGGCCTCTTCACGGTGCCGCCGATCGGTTCCGGTGTCTGGGTCGAGTTCGAGCACGGCGATCCCGACTACCCGATCTGGGTCGGCGGTTTCTGGGGCTCCGCGGCCGAGGTGCCCCTCCTCGCGCACACCGTCCCGCCCCCGCTCGACGGGTTCACCATCCAGACGACGCTCGCCAACGGACTCGTCGTCAGTGACGTGCCGGGGCCGACGGGTGGCGTGCTCATCAAGACGGCCACCGGCGCGATGATCTCGATCAGCGACGTCGGGATCGTGATCTCGAACGGCCAGGGCGCGACGATCAGCCTGATCGGGCCGACGGTGGACATCAACGCCGGAGCCCTGACGGTGGTCTGATGCCGGCTCCCGCCCTCCACCTCGGCGCCGTCGTCATGTGCTCACACGCGGGGCAGGCGACGCCGGTCGCACCGTTTCCGCGCGTCCTCCTCTCCGGCCAACCGGCCGTGACGCTGTCGTCGCCCTACGCGATCGTCGGCTGCGCGCTCACCGGCACCGGGAGTCCGCCGTGCGCCACCGGCCAGTGGCTCGTCGGCGCAACGCGCGTGCTCGCCGGTGGGGTGCCTGTCGCGTCGATGACCGGCTCCTCGACCTGCGTCCCGACCGGCACGCCGCTGGTGCCGGTGAATGCGCAGCCGCGGGTGCTCGTGACATGACGGTCGAGGTCGACTTCCCGTATCACGTGGACGGCCGCGGTCGCACGGCGGACACGACCCCGGACGACCACCTGACCGACCTGATCGAGCAGGTGCTGTTCACTGCGCCGGGCGAGCGGGTGATGCGACCCGACTTCGGGAGCGGTCTCCTCGGCCTCGTCTTCGAACCCGGCGGCCCAGAGCTCGTGGCAGCGACGCAGCACGTCGTCCAGGGCTCGCTTCAGCAGGAGCTTGGGCACCTGATCGCGCTCGACTCGGTCGAGGTCACGCAAGACGAGGGCACGCTCACAGTGCAGGTGCGCTACGTCCCGCTCGCAACGCGGGAACCCGCCTCGGCGACGTTCACCAGGAGCGTGCCGTGAGCGAGACGCGGTACATGTGCTGTGACGAGCGGCGTCTCCAGGCCGTGAAGGACGCGGGCGTCCTGAACGGAATCGAGTACGTCGAGGTCTCAGACTCCGAGGCGCCGCCCGGCTGGCGCCAGCGCACGCTCTTCGTACGGCTGCTGCAGCCGCCCGCGGGGCTGACGCCGGAGGCGAACGTCGTGATCAGCGGCGGCGAGCGGATCCCGACCGTCGCCGCGTCGACTCCTCCCGCGGCGCAGGTCCCGGCGCTCATCGCCGGACTCGACGACCCGGCGACGGTGCTTCTGGTCCGCACCGACTCGACCGGAGACTTCTCGACGTACACGCTCCGGCTCGTCGCAGGACCAGGCAGCGACGAGCCGCCGGCCGGGTTCGACCCGAGACTGGTCGAAGTCGAGTTCTCCTTCAAGGTCGAGTGCCCGTCGGACTTCGACTGCGCGCCGGTCTGCGACTGCGCGCCCGACCCTGCGGAGGAGCCGGCGATCGATTACCTCGCCAAGGACTACGACTCGTTCCGAGCGCTCATGCTCGACCGGCTCAGCCTGCTCGCGCCGAACTGGACCGAGCGGACATCCGCCGACACCGGGGTCGCGCTCGTCGAGCTGCTCGCGTACGTCGCCGACGAGCTCTCGTACCGGCAAGACGCGGTCGCGACCGAGGCATACCTCGGCACTGCGCGACGGCGGACATCACTCCGGCGCCTCGCCCGGCTCGTCGACTACACGGTCCACGACGGCTCGAACGCCCGCGTCTGGGCGCAAGTCTCGGTCGCCGGCGAGGGCGTGACGCTCGACGCCCACACGGCCCTGCTCACCGGCGTGCCGGGTCTGCCCGCGGTCTTCGTCCCAGACGGACCCGAGCACCGCGCGGCCCTCGCCGCGCGTGCAGAGACATTCGAGACGACCGCCGACGCCGTTCTCTACGAGTCGCATGCGCGCTTCGACTTCTGGACGTGGGGTGACTCCGCTTGCTGCCTGCCCAGAGGCGCGACCTCCGCGACGCTCATCGGTCACTTCCCCGAGCTCCTGTCCGGCGACGTCCTCGTGTTCGCCGAGATCGCCGGGCCGATGACCGGCGACGCCGCCGACGCCGACCCCGCCAAGCGCACGGCCGTGAGGCTGACGAGCGTGGAGGCGACGACCGATCCCTCGGGCGGCCTGTTCGCCGACCCCCCGACTGGCGCGTCCCTAGATGTAACCGAGATCGAGTGGGATCCGGCCGACGCTCTGCCCTTCCCGCTCTGCATCTCGGTCGAAGCGCACCCCGACCTCGTCGTCTCGGAGGCCCGGGGGAACATCGTGCTCGCCGACCACGGTCGCACGATCACGGGCGAGGATCTCGGCACGGTCCCCGCGCCCGTTCTGACGGCCGTCGCCACCGACTGCGACCCGTGCGAGCAGCAGGCGCCGGAACCGATCCCGATCCGCTACCGGCCGACGCTCGCCAACGCACCGCTGACGCAGGCGCGACCGGCCCCTGCGCCGGACACCTCCGCGACCGGCACGATCGGCGCCGATCCGCGCTCGGCTACTCCCTCGATCTCGCTCGAGTCCACGCTCCTCGGATCCTCCGAGCCGTGGACGCCCGTCGTCGATCTGCTCGGTTCGGCCGGCGACCGGCCTGAGTTCGTCGTGGAGGTCGAGACGGACGGGACGGCGACGCTGCGCTTCGGCGACAGTGTGCACGGCCGTCGTCCGGAGACGGACACCGTGTTCGTTGCCACATATCGGGTGGGCAACGGCGTCGCCGGCAACGTCGGCGCCGGCGCGATCGCCCATGTCGCGACGGCGAACGGCGCGATCCTCGGCGCGACGAACCCGCTGCCGGCGGCGGGCGGCACCGATCCCGAGGCCGCCGACGCAGTCCGGCGTGACGCGCCCGAGGCGTACCTCGTCCAGGAGCGTGCGGTCACCGCAGACGACTACGCGAGCATCAGCGAGCGGGACCCGGATGTGCAGCGCGCCGCCGCCACCTTCCGCTGGACAGGCTCGTGGTACACGGTCTTCGTCACCGCCGACCGCGTCGGCGGAGCCTCCGTCGATGCGCCTTTCGAGGCCAAGCTGACGGGCTTCGTCGATCCGTACCGGATGGCCGGCTACGACCTCGAGGTCGACGCGCCGCACTTCGTCCCGCTCGAAATCGGTCTGCTCGTCTGCGCTCAACCGGACTACTTCCGGGCGCACGTGAAGGCGGCGGTGCTCGACGTGCTCTCGAGCAAGGTGCGGGGCGACGGGACGCTCGGGCTGTTCCATCCCGATCGCTTCACGTTCGGCACGCCCGTGTACCTGTCTGCGATCGTCGCTGCCGCGCAGGACGTGCCGGGCGTCCGCTCGGTCACGCCCCTCGTCTTCCAACGGCAGCGCGACGACGCGACGAGCGCTCTCGACACCGGCGTGCTGGAGATGGGCCGCCTCGAGGTCCCCCGTCTCGACGATGACCCGAGCTTCCCGGAGCACGGGGTGCTCGAGCTGGCGATGGGAGGCGGCAAGTGAGCGGCAGCGCGTCCTGTGGCTGCTGCGCCGGAGTCTCGCAGCGGACGCCGCTCGAGGTGGCGAATCGGCCGGGACTCTCGGCGATCGCGTATCGGGTAGGCGTCCACTCCGAGTTCCTCGCGTCACTCGTCGCCGGTCTGAGCAAGGCAAGCAGGCCGGGACTGCGGAAGCTCGGCACCCGCGACGAGGACGACTTCACGATCGCGCTCCTCGATGCCTGGTCGGTCGCGGCCGATGTGCTCGCCTTCTACACCGAGCGGCTCGCCCAGGAGTCGTACCTCCGCACGGCACGGGAGCGGATCTCGCTGCAGGAGCTCGGCAAGCTGCTCGGCTACCGGCTCAACCCGGGTGTTGCTGCGCAGACGTATGTGGCCTTCGCGCTCGAGCCGCCGCCCGCGGCGCCGGCCGGCTCCTCCCAGGATCCTGGGTCGGCGCCGTCGGTCGTGCCGGAGGCAGTGACGCTCGACGAAGGGCTGCGCGTCCAGAGCATCCCGGGGCCGGGCGAGACGCCGCAGACCTTCGAAACGGTCGAGGAGGTCGTAGCCAGGCCGGAGTGGAACGCAATCCCGGCGTCGACCACGGTTCCGCACACCTTCGTCAGCGGCAACACGACCGCCTGGTTCGAAGGGACGGGGCTGAATCTCAAGCCGGGCGATCCGATCCTGCTTGCAGGCGGCGACGTCCTCGGCGAGCAATGGGACGTCAGGACGCTGACCTCGGTGACCCCCTCTGGCCCGCCTGGCGGTCCCACGAGGGTCGACTGGACGCCCGGCCTCGGCTCCGTCTCGCCCCACGTCGACCCGGCCCCGCACCCGCAGGCGTATGTCCTCCGCAAGCGTCTCGACGTGTTCGGCCACAACGCGCCGGAGTGGGCAGCGATGTCGACGGACTTCCGCAGCAACTACCCGGGCCACGACGACGGCCACGGAAACCTGGTGTCCGACTGGCCGAACTTCGACCTTTCGGGCACGGGCGGGGCAACCGTCGACCTCGACGGCTCCCATCCCGACGTCGTCGCCGGCTCGTGGGTCGTGCTCTCGATGCCGACCTATCGCGAGCTCTGGCAGGTGCAGGAGGTGACAGAGCTGAACCGCGCGGAGTTCGCGGTGTCGGGGAAGGTGACGCGGCTGACTCTCACGGGCGGCGAGAACTACGCCTTCTTCTCCGGCGAGGGTGCCCCGCGGAGCGTCACGGTGTTCGGGGTGAGCGAGCAGCTGACGCTCGCCGAGGAGCCCGACACGAGCGATGTCGCCGGCGGTTCGCTCGACGTCGATGCCGACGTCTCCGACTTCGCGCCGGGTCGGATGCTGATCGTGCGCGGCACGACGGTCGGGGGCGACGAGCACGCCGAGCCGGTGGTGGTGCAGGCGGTCGAGCCGGACGGCGCGAAGTGGCGGATCGCGCTCACGTCGTTGCTCTCGACCTCGTACCAGCGGGGAACGGTGATCGTCCACGGCAACGTCGCGCTCGCAACGCACGGCGAGACCGTGCAGCAGCTGCTCGGTTCCGGGCAGGCCGCGTCCTCGTTCCAGCGCTTCGCGCTCGCACACGACCCGCTCACGTACGTGCAGTCGGCCGCCGATCCGTCGGGGGCCGTCGACACGCTCCAGGTCTTCGTCAACGACCAGCGCTGGACCGAGACTCCGACGCTGTACAGCCTCGGCGGCCGCGACCGTTCGTACGCGGTGCGCGTCGACGAACAGGGCCGGACGACGGCCGGGTTCGGCGACGGCTCCGAGGGCGCGCGCCTGCCCTCGGGAACCAACAACGTCCGGGCGACGTACCGCACCGGGCTCGGTGCCGCCGGCAACGTCCGCGCCGGAGCGCTCGCACAGCTGCTCGACCGGCCCCTGGGAGTGAAGGGCGTGACGAATCCCGCCCAGGCGGCCGGCGGAGTCGACCCGGAACCGGAGGAACATGCCCGCGAGTCGATCCCGCTCGGGGTGCGCACCCTGGGGCGGACCGTCTCGATCCTCGACTACGAGGACTACGCGCGCGCCTTCACCGGTGTCGCGAAGGCAAGCGCTGCCGTTCTGCAGCTGCGCGCGGGGCGCACCGTGGTCGTCACCGTTGCCTTCACCGGCGGTGACCGGCTCGACGACCTCGCGACCTCGCTACGCACGCACGGCGATCCGCACGTGCAGGTGCTCGCGGTCGCCGGGACGACCGAGACGTTCCGGCTCGCGCTGAAGGTCGCGGTCGATCCGTCGTTCGAGACGGACAAGGTGCTTGCCGCCGTCGAGGCGATGCTGCGTTCGGCGTTCTCGTTCGACCTGCGCGACTTCGTCCAGCCGGTCTACCGCTCGGAGCTCGATGCGGTCGTCCAGGGTGTCGCGGGCGTTCTCGCGGTGGACATCGACCGGCTGTACACGGGTGCCACTCCCGCGCTGTCCGACCGCCTGCTTGCGCAACAGGCCGGAGTCGACGCGGCCGGAAACGCGATCGCGGCGGGCCTGCTCGTCCTCGACGACGCGCCCCTCGACTGGCTGGAGCTGATGACGGCATGAGCGGGACCGGCCTCTACACGACCGACGAGCTGTACCGCCTCCTGCCGGAGGTCTACCGAGTCCGCGATGCGGAGCAAAACGGCGTGCTGCGCGAGCTGATCGACCTCCTCGCCGGTCAGGTGAACGTCCTCGCCGAGAGCGTCGAGCAGGCGTACGACGACCAGTTCATCGAGACGTGCGCCGCGTGGGTCGCACCGTACATCGGCGACCTGGTCGGCTACCGGACGCTGAACGGGATCGTGCCACAGGTAGCGTCGCCGCGGGCCGAGGTCGCGAACACGATTCGTTACCGCCGGCGCAAGGGCACGGTGACGGTGCTCGAAGAGCTCGGCCGTGACGTGACCGGCTGGCCGGCGCATGCCGTCGAGTACTTCCGGCTGCTCGTGACGAGTCAGTACATGAATCACGTGCGCTCCCAGGCGAACGCGACCGCCGATCTCCGCTCGGCGCTCGACCTCGAGCTCGCCGGCGGTTTCCAGGCCGGTGCCTTCGACCGCTTCGCCCATACCGGTGAGATGCGGAGCGTCGTCTCGCGTTCCGGCCGCTACGGAATCCAGAACATCGGCATCTTCCTCTGGCGTGTCGCCTCGCTTCCGCTCACCGCGCCGCTCGTAGCTGCCGACGGCAGCGGCCGCCGCTTCCGCTTCGACCAGCTCGGCACGGACAAGCCGCTGTTCGCCGACCCGCGCACCGAGACCGACGTCACCCACGCCACGGAGCCGCTCGACCTGCCGCTGCCGCTCCTGCGCCGTTTTGCTCAGGCGAACCTGGACTCGCTCTACGGCGCGGGTCTCTCGCTCCTCCTGGGCAGCGAGAGCGGAGGAGTCGTGTCGCCTCTGGCGGTCGCCGACGTCCGGATCTGCGACCTCTCGGACGATCCGAGCACGCCGGGAACGTGGGCGCACGAGCCGCAGACGGGCGACACACGGGTGGCCGTCGACCCGGTACTCGGGCGAGTCGCCTACGCGGCCGCGCCCGATCCGGACGAGACGAGAGAGGCGACCTTCCACTACGGCTCGGCGCTCGCCGTCGGCGGCGGAGGCTACGAGCGAAGCTCATCCCTCGCTTCGGCGACGAATGTCGCCACCGCCCAGGACGGCGAGCCGCTGGGGGCGAAGCTGTCGAGCGTCGCCGGCGGCGGAATGCTCGAGATCCTCGACTCCAGCCCGTACGCCGCGCCGCCGTCGATCTCGGCCACGACCCCGGGCTCCGCCGACCTCTCGCTCGACGTCCAGTCGGCCAACCGTGCGCGCCCGCTCCTCTCGAGAAACGGCCAGCTGAAGCTCGACATGGAGCCCAACACGACGGTCGTCCTGAACGGGCTGATGCTCGCGGGCGCGCCGCTCGTGATCGAGGAGTTCGCCGACACGGAGCCCAGGAACCTCATCCTTCGTCACTGCACGCTCGTGCCTGGGCTCACGCGCGACCCGGACGGCAGCGCACACTCGGTCGGCTCGGCGTCGCTGATCGTCCTCCACCAGTTCGCGAACGTCACGCTCGACCACTGCATCGTCGGCCCGGTCGTCGCGGTCGAAGGCGTCGAGCTGGCCGCGAACGATTCGGTACTCGACGCCTCGACGCAGGACGAGATCGCCTTCTGCGGCCGCGCTGCTGTAGGAGGCGGAGGACTGCTGACCGTCTCGACGGCGGCCGACCGGAAGACCGGAGACGGCCTGACCGAGGGAGGGCACCTGACCCTCGACGCCTGCACCGTGCTCGGCAAGGTGCATGCGCGCCAGCTGGACGTCTCCGACTCGCTGCTTCTCGCGACGCTGGCGGACGGCGGCGACACGTGGCCCGCGCCCGTCTGGGCGGAACGGCGGCAAGTCGGCTGCGTCCGCTTCTCGTTCGTCCCGCCGGGCTCCCGCACGCCGAGGAAGTTCCGCTGCGCGGGCAACGCTCCGGCCGAGCGTACCTTCCACACGTCGCTGCGCTTCGGCGACCCGGGCTACATGCAGCTCCGCCGTTCGACGAACGACGCCGTCCGCACGGGCGCGAGCGACGAGAGCGAGATGGGAGTCACGCACGAGCTGTACGCACCGCAACGGGAGGGGAACCTGCGGATCCGCCTCGACGAGTACCTCCGCTTCGGCTTGGAGGCCGGAATCTTCTACGCGACATGACCGATTGGGGAAGGAGATGAGATGGGCGCCGACGTGAGCCGCGTGAGGTTCGATCCGCTCCGGGACTTCGCGGGCGTCGTCCTCCAGCAGGGACGGCTCTTGCTCGACGGGGACTTCAACGAGTACGTCGCTCTGCTCGACCGGAGGCTGCGTGCGGAGACGTGCGATCTGACTTCCTTCGGGCCCGACCCGGATCACGCCGGCGTCGCCTGGGTTCCGCGCGACACCCCGGACGGTTTCCGCGTCACCGCCTCCGGCGGTCAGCTGACGATCGGCCGCGGTCGCATGTACGTCGACGGCCTGCTCGCCGAGAACCACGGCAAGTCGCCAACGGGCTTCGACCCGCTCCTCCGCGAGCGCACGGGCACGGCCGACCTCCTCTACCAGGAGCAGGACCAGGCGTACTGGCCCACTCCCGACCCGCTGCCGTCCGGGGGGCCGCACCTCGCCTACCTCGACGTCTGGGAGCGCGAGGTCACCTACCTCGAGGATCCCGGACTCGTGGAGATAGCGGTCGGCGTCGACACGACAGCTCGGATGCAGACCGTGTGGCAGGTGCGCCTGCTCCCGAACATCGGAAGCGCCTCCTGCAGCTCCGACGACAAGGACATCCCAGGCTGGCTCGACGTCATTCGCCCGTCTGCCGGAAGGCTTACGACCGACACGATCACGATCGCGCCGACGGACGACCCGTGCGCGCTGCCGCCGAGCGGCGGCTACCGAGGGCTCGAGAACCAGACGTACCGGGTGGAGGTACACGACGGTGGTGCGCCGGGCACGGCCACGTTCAAGTGGTCGCGCGACAACGGATCGGTCGCTATGCCGATCGTCGAGATGGTCTCGTCGACGGTGCTCCGGCTCGCGACGGTCGGACGGGACGACGTGCTGCGCGTCTCGACGGGCGACTGGGTCGAGATCCTCGATGACCACTACGAGCTCGGCCAGAAGCCGGGCGTGCTCCGCAAGGTGGATGTAGACGACGCCGCACGCACGATCACGTTCACGGGAGCGCTGCCGGCCGATCTTCAGCCGGCCGACGCGACAGACGCGGCGGCGCGACACCTGCGTGTGCGCCGCTGGGACCAGGGCGGCTCGGTCAAGGACGGAGCCGGGAACGAGATCGTCGACCTCGACGCGCCCGGCGCCGGCGGAACGATCACGGTGCCGGCGTCCGGGGCCACTCAGGTGCAGCTCGAGAGCGGGATCGTCGTCTCGTTCTCGGTCGCGGCCGGTGGCAGCGGTCGCTTCCGCTCGGGCGACTACTGGGTCTTCGCGGCCCGGACAGCCGACACCTCGATCGAGATTCTCGACGCCGCTCCGCCGCTCGGAATTCACCATCACTACGCCCGGCTCGGCACGGTCACGTTCCCCGCAGGGCAGAGCGACTGCCGGCGCTTCTGGCCGCCGCTCGGCGACGGGCAGGACTGCGACTGCACCGTCTGCGTCACCGCGGACTCGCACCGCTCGGGCGCGCTCACCATCCAGGCTGCCGTCGACCAGGTGAAGGCCGCCGGCGGCGGCACGGTCTGTCTCGAGGCAGGGATCTTCGAGCTCCGGGAGCCCGTGAACGCCGACGGTGCGGTCGCGCTGCGCGTCCACGGTCAGGGAATCGGCACCATCCTCATCGCCGCGGGGACCGCCTTCACTGCGACCGGCACGCGCGGATTGACCCTCGAGCGGCTCGCAATCCTCAGCGGTGCCGGCGGCGGAGCCGCGATTCGGCTCCAGGCAGCGCTGCTCGCCGACCTGCACGACCTCGCGGTGCTCTCGTACGCGCGCGCAGACGGCGGCGGCTCGGCGGTCGAGCTCGCTGGAGTCCAGGCCGACGTCTCGATCCGTCGGAACGTCCTCGTGGGGCAGACCGCGTTGGACGGCACCGGTGGCGGCGAGCTCGGGATCCTCGCCGCGGCCTTGCGCGTGGAGGACAACGTCATCGTCGGCTTCGCGGGTGGCATCGACCTCGGAGGGCGCTCGGCATACCTGCTCGCATGCCGCGTCGACCGCAACGAGATCCTCGCCGGCGTCGCGGGCGGGATCGTCGCTACCGGCGCCGCTATTGCCGGCGCGAACCTCTCCGTCGCCGGCAACACGGTTTGGACGAGCGGTGCAGGGATCACTGTCGGTCCTGACGCGACGATCGAGGGAAACACGGTCGACGCGCTCCCGCTGTCGGCCGCCCCCGCCGCCGCCGGCGGCGTCGCCGCGCGCGGCACCGACGGGATCGTGGTCGCGGCAGGCGACTTCAGCCCTCAGCCCGCACACGTGCGCGTGGCAGGCAACCGCGTCGACAACCGCAGCGGCACGGGGATCGCGCTCCGCACGACCGTGCAAACCTTCGTCGTGACCGACAACGTGGTTGCGACGATCGGCACCGGGATCGCGGTTCAGGGCGACGGCGCCGCGGATCGGGTGGTCGTCGACGACAACGAGGTGTTCGACGTCGAGAGCGCCGACGCAGACGGTGCAACCGGGATCGGCATCGTCCGTGCGCAGTCTGTCTCGGTAGTCGGCAACACGGTGGAGCGGGTCGGCCTCGACCTGCCGAACGCACTCGTGCGGGCCGGAGTCCTCGTCCTCGGCTCGGGCGACGTACGCGTCCGCGGCAACTTCGTCCAGGACGTCGGACCGGTCGCCGGGTTCACGGGCCTCGCGATCGGGATCGGCGTGCTCGGCCCGTTCGAGGCCGCGACTGCACTCGACAACTCCTCGCACTTCAGCGCGGATGCATCGAACCCGTCCCAGGGCTCCTGGATCGCGCTGCTCGTCGAGGCGACCGTCGGCCGGCCGCCTACCAGCTTCGGCAACAAGATGGCCGTGGTGCCAGTGACGAACGGCAGCGTCTTCCTCACCGGTGCCGGCGCCTACCTTCGCGCGACGGCGCCCGAGCACGCGACCCTCTCGGCGAACACGCTCGCCGGCGGCGGCACCATCCCGGCGTTCCTCGTCGGCATCGGCGGCGACCTCGTGGCCGACGGGAACCAGACCGACTACGCCGGCACGGGCGAGGCGCCGCAGGGGGTTCGACTCGGCGCAGCGACGATCATGGCCTCGACCAACCGCCTGCGCGGCACGAGGTCGCTGATCGTTCTGCAGGTCGATCCGAAACGCGTCGCCGCCGTGGCCAACATCGCCCCGCTCGGCACGCATGTGGCCGACGCGGGCGGTTCCCTCACGAACCTGCCCCCTCCGTGGGATGGACTCAACCCCTCGATCTCGTGACCCCGACTTCTGGAGGAATCCCATGCCCGTGATCGTCGTCGGCACCGAGAAGAACTTCGCAGCGCTCCGATCGCGCCTCTTCACGCGCTCTGTCTCGAGCAAGACCGCCGGCGAGGTGTCGGCGGCCCTGCAGGCGGCGAACCCGGACGCTGACCTCAAGGCGCTGGCGCCGGGCACAGTGCTATTCGTGCCCGACGACCTACCGCACGTCTCCGTCACCGGTGATCTTTCGGTAAGCGGAGGGGCAACGGCCGGCGCTGCCGACGTGCTTGCCTCGGCCGAGGCCGCGACGGAGCAGCTCGTCGCGGCCGTGAAGAGCCGCGTCCGCGTTTCTGCCGCCGCTCGGAAGCAGCTGGCGGCGACGCTCTCGCGGGACGAAGTCACTGTCGCAGCGAAGCGTGACAAGGCAATCGGGGCGAGCCTCGACGCCGCACAGCAGGCGCTCGGAGCGGCCGATGCGGCCGACAAGGCGAACGCCGCCGCACTGGGACAGGTGCAGTCCGCGTGGGCCGCCGACCTCGAGGCGTTGCGGGCGGCGCTCCCCGGATAGCTCCGTCGCGCCTCCGGCGTGACTCGTGTCAGCATCCGGGGATGCGAGTGTTCGAGGTGGAGTCGCCGGTGGGCTCGGCGCGCGTCTATCTGCGTGCTGCTGACTCGGCGCTGGCAGGACTGGTGCTCGGTCACGGAGCGGGGGGTGGAGTGGACGCGCCGGACCTGGTGGCGGCAAGCGAGGCGGCATTGTCGGTGCGTGCGAGTGTCGCCGTGGTGGAGCAGCCTTATCGGGTGGCCGGGCGTCGCTCGCCTGCCCCTGCTCGCCAGCTCGACGCCGCCTGGGATGCGGTGGTAGCTCATTTGCGAGCGAGAGAGCTGCGCGGATTGCCGCTGGTGGTTGGGGGTCGCTCCCTTGGTGCGCGGGTGGCCTGCCGCACCGTGGCCGCAACTCAGGCGGTCGCTGTCCTGTGCCTGGCCTTTCCGTTGCAGCCACCCAGGCGTGTGGCGTCGGGGCCGGCACCGAGCCGTCTCCCGGAACTCGACGCCGTCGCGGTGCCGACTCTGGTGGTGCAGGGAAGGCGCGACCCGTTCGGGATCCCGCCGGCCAGCGACAATCGGGTAGTGGTCGAGGTGACCGGCGACCACAGCCTCAAAGCGGATCCGCAGGCGGTGTCGGCCGCCGTCCAATCCTGGCTTGGGGGCCTACTCCCCGGCTTCCGCTAGTCGCTGCGTAACCGATCGAGTTCGCGCTGTGCCGTCTCGACAGCTGCCTCCGCCTTCTTGACTTTGCGCTGCGTCTGCTTCCAGCGGTGCTGAGCCTGCTGTTCTTCCGCTTCGGCCGCACGAAGGATCTTCTTCGCCTCCTGCAATCGCGATCGCGCTGCGCCGTCGTCCAGCCGCGCCGGCGTAGGAGCTCGTCGGCCCCCGGGTTTCGTCTTCGTCGGGGACTTCGTCTTAGGGGGTTCGGCGTGCGCGAGCAGGGTGCCGAACCCGGCGGGCTCGGGTTCGCGCACAAATTGGGCTGCGAGCAGGTCACGGGCGATCTCGTCGTCGACAGCAGCGGCCTCGAGTGTCGTCCTTACGGGCTCACCACCAAGGGCGACCAGCTCCTCGAGTGCCAGCCGCTCGGCCCGCGCAGCCGACTCGAGGTCACCCTTGCCTGCGAACTGGGCGTCGCGCAGGCTCGCCGCCGCCGTGAGGAATGCTTCGACCTGGGCGCGGTGGCTGCGGACGAGCCGATTAACGGCGCTTGCGGCAGCTGTCGGCTTGCGTAGGGCCTTCACTTGGTCTGCCAGCTCCCGCTCTCCGGCCTTCCGCAACCCGCGTTCGGTCTCGTTACGCGCCTGCGTGAACTCCTCAGGCGGAAGGTCGTACAGCCCATCGATCACCGCGTCTACGCTCGCCACCGGGTCGATTTTCGCTCACGCGACGGGCTCCCGGTCGCGCCGACGGAGGCAATGTCGGCGTCGCAGTTCCCGCAAATTGCGAATCTCGCCGAGGGGCGGCGTGACCTGAATCACGCAAATAGCGCAAATCTCGTGATTGACGGCTGACCCCGCCCAGGGCAGCATGGGCGTCGCGCCGAGCACGGAGCGGGACTAGACCGAAGCCTCCGGGCGATGAGCTAGGCGGAAGCCGAATGCATTGCTCGGGGGTGGACGAAACCGCCACCGGCTCGGCGAATTCTTGGTCCGGGCGACTCTTTCCAGCGTTACTTCAGCTGCTTCGGGACGACGAAGGACACGACCCGGGCGCCGCCGGGCTCGAGTTCCGCCCAGCGCTCAATGTCCGCCTCCAGGGTCGCTAGCGCGCCGGTCGGCACTTTCGCCTCGGCGCGGTCGCGCAGTTCGCCGGGCTCGGCGAGCAGCAGCAACAGGTCGCCTAGACCGGGGTTGTGTCCGACGAGCATTGCCTCGTCGGCCTCGTCCGGCAATGCACGGACGCGCTCGAGAAGGGTCTCGGCGCTCGCCGCGTACAGCGCAAGCTCGATCCAGACCTCAGGCTCGCCGAGACCGGGAAGAACCCCTTGCAGCGTCTCTCGAGCCCGCACTGCGCTCGAGGAGACGACGAGCTGCGGGCGGACATCGTGTTTTCTGGCCCACTTCGCGATTCGCCTCGTCGCGCGCCGTCCGCGTGGCGCGAGCGGCCGATCGCGGTCGCGGAGAGCGTCATCGTCCCAGGAGGACTTTGCGTGCCGGAGCAGGTGCAGGCGCCTCATCACTGGTAATAGTTAGATCGTCTCCAGTCGAACACGAGACTGAATTATCTCGCCCCAGAACCGCGAGTCGAGCACTTTTTCTGGGCAGTGTTCGCGAATGGTGGGCGGCCCCCATTGTCCCTGCCGTCCTTCGTAGGAGATGATCGCGTCGGGGTAGATGCGAAAAGGAGCCGACCTGCATGAGCATTCAGACCGAACCTCCCGTCAATCCGAACAAGGCGCTGTGGGAAAAAGGTGACTTCACGCGAATCGCGGACTCGATGCGCGACAGCGGCGAGGCTCTCGTGGCCACGCTCGGAGTTACGCCGGGCCTCGATGTCCTCGATCTCGGCTGTGGCGACGGCACGACCGCGGTGCCCGAAGCAAAGCTTGGAGCGAACGTCCTCGGCGTCGACATTGCGGAGAACCTCGTCGCAGCCGGGAGCGCGCGGGCGCAGAGTCTCGGTCTCGCCAACGTCCGTTTCCAGCAGGGCGACGCGACTGACTTGAGGGATCTCGCGGACGACAGCTTCGACCTCGTCGTCTCGATCTTCGGCGCGATGTTCGCGCCCAAGCCATTCGATGTCGCTAAGGAAGCCGTTCGAGTTACCCGGCCGGGCGGCCGGATCGTGATGGGGAACTGGATTCCGGGCGACCCGACGTTCGTCGCCCAGCTGCTCAAGATCAGTGCCGCCTATTCGCCACCTCCTCCGGAAGGCTTCGTGAGCCCGGTGACCTGGGGTGTCGAGGAGAGCGTCCTGGAGCGGTTCGGGGCGGTAGGCATCCCGGCCGAGAACATCACGTGCGAACGGACGTTGTTCGTGTTCGATTCGCCGAAGACGCCGTCGGAGTTCCTCGCCGATTTCCGCGACTTCTACGGGCCAACCATGAACGCCTATGCCGCGGCGGCGGCCGACGGCCGCGAGGCCGAGCTCCATGAGGAGTTGGAGGCGCTCGTCGAGGAGCACAACACCGCGGGAGTCGGTGACTCGACCCGCATCGAAGCCGCGTACCTCCGTGTGACCGTCATGGTCTGACACGGGGCCGCTTCCGTGCCGGGCGCTCGCGACGTGACTCTTGACACTCGTACTCTCCAGCGAGACACTCGTCCGGTACGGATTCGCACGCGGTCAGGGGACCACTAGCGCATCCCGCGAGAGGAGTATCGATGAGGTGGCGAACGCTTCTGCGAGAAGCTCGACACCGACGGCTACCCGATCTCCGCCAAAGGCACGCAGTCTCGATTGAGAGGGCGGAATGACCAAGACAGAGGTCACACAGCTCCAGCGCGCCATGAACCGCTTCACGGGAAAGCTCTTGGAGAACTTCCCACCGATCGTCGTTGACGGCATCCGAGGACCTGCCACGAACCGGCGCATCAGCGAATGCAAGCTCTACCTCGGCTACGAGGGCGACGCAGTTCGTTCGCATCGCGTTACACCGCTGTTCCTCAAGCGGCTCAGCGATCCGAAGATCCTGCCTGCCGCGATGGCCAAGCTTGCGGAGGAGCAGCGTCGCAAACAGCGTGAGCGCGCCCTGCGCCCGGTTGCAGGTGTCGCGACCTTCGACGGACGCCCGGTAGCGAAGTGGATGCTGCCCTACCTTGAGTTCGCGCGCCAGAACGGCTGGAAGGGGACGCTCAATTCGGGCTTTCGAGACCCGGCGCATTCGGAGGAAATTTGCTTCCAAAAATGCGGTAAGCCAACGTGTCCGGGCATCTGCGCCGGGCGTACGTCGAACCACTCCGGGAAGACAAAGCCGAAAGGAGCGGTAGACGTTTCCGACTTCGGCCGCTTCGCCCAATTGATGCAGCGCTGCACTCTTCAGCCGCGTATCTTCAACGAGCTTTCAAGCGATCCCGTTCACTTCTCGGCGACGGGCCACTGAGGCGTCCGTTTCGTTGAAGGGGGACTTCTGAAGCGTCTGATCGTCTGTTGCGACGGCACCTGGAACCGCCCTGACGAGGTGAGTCAGGGGCTCGCGGCCCCGACGAATGTGGCGAAGATCTCGTTGGCGTTTGCGGATCAGGATGAATCGGGCAACCCGCAGCTGCTGCACTATGAGGCCGGCGTCGGCACGCGGCGCGGCGAGCGGTTCATCGGCGGAGCCTTCGGCGTGGGGCTCTCGCGAAACGTTCAGGAGTGCTACCGCTTCATAGTCGAGAACTACGAGCCGGGGGACAAGCTCTACTTCTTCGGCTTCAGCCGTGGCGCCTACACCGCCCGCAGCACGGTCGGGCTCGTGCGAAACAGCGGCATCCTGCGACCCAAGCACCGGCATCTGATCAAGGAGGCGTATGCCCTCTATCGCCGCCCCGACAAGGACAGCGAGCCGAGCGGCATCGCGGCCGAACTGTTCCGGCGTTCCCACTCATACTCGGAGATCTACGTGGACTTCGTCGGTGTCTGGGACACCGTCGGCGCGCTCGGTATCCCCATCGACGGCTTCCGGCCGCCCTTCCTGAGCAGGCTATGGACATTTCACGACACGACCCTCAGCCGTTACGTGCTCAACGCCTACCAGGCGCTTGCCATCGACGAGCGGCGCCGACCCTTCAAACCATCGATCTGGGTGCAACAGGACGACGCGAAAGACCAGACCCTCGAGCAGGTCTGGTTCGCCGGCGTGCACAGCGATGTCGGCGGCGGTTACAGCGATACCGGGCTTTCGGAGATCGCGCTCCTATGGATGGCCGAGAAAGCGCGCAGTTGCGGGCTCGCATTCAAGCCCGACCACCTGGCGCTCACCAAGACGAATCTCGACCTCGAGGCGCGCAGGGAGGGAGTCCAGGTGGCGCCGGACTATGCCGCGCCGCTGCACAACTCTCGCAAGGGCATTTATCTGCTGCAGTCTGCGTACGACCGCCGACTGGCCGGTGACAACGGTGCCGCGGTCGACGGCGGATCGTTGGCCTCCAGTGCCAAGACGCGCTACGACGAAGAGGAGGGCTACCGTCCCGCAGGGCTCTCCGACTGGCTGGCCACCAGCCGGCCGATCGCCGAGACAGAGGACAGCCCGTAAACCGCTTCCGCTAGGTTCCGAGGAGATGAGGCCCACTTTTGCCGACCTCGAGCGGATACCCCTGTTCGCGTCGTTGAGCGAGTCCGAGTTGGAGGAGCTCGCCGAGTCGTTCGAAGTGAAGTCGACCGGCGCAGGAGCGCAGCTCATCGACCAGAGAACCGGCGGCTACTCCTTCTTCGCCTTAGCCGACGGAAGCGCGCGCGTTACAGCAGACGACGACGAGATCGCAACCCTCGGCCCTGGCGACTGCTTTGGAGAAATGGCTCTTCTCGGCAGCGGGCGACGAACCGCAAGCGTCACGACAACCACGCCGACGACCGTCTACGTCATGTTCGGAGATGAGTTCCGCCGCCTCGAGCGCAGTCATCCCGAGGTCGTCGCGCGGATCAAAGAGCTGATGCGCGAGCGCCTCATCAGTCAGGCCGGATGATGCGCCCGCTTCGAGGAGCGCTCCTCTTCAAGCTCGGCGCCTGGGCGGGGATGATGGCTGCTGCTGCGTTTATCCGGCGGACTGTCCCCTCGCAGGGCGACGAAGAGAGCGACGAGCTCCGTCTCGTCGCTGTCTTCAACGGCATCACGCTCAAGAGCCGGGCCAAGGCTTTCACCGGAGGGTCGATGCTGGCGTGGTACGGCGGTATCGATGTCGACCTCCGCGAGGTCGAACTCGCGCCCGACGCACGGTTGTCTCTCCACACGCTCTTCGGCGGGATTGCAGTCAAGACTCCGCCAGGCTGGCGTGTCGAATCCGAGCTGAATGCGTTCGCCGGCGGCGTCGACACTCGTACGTCGTCGCAGGACGATCCGGACGCGCCGGTGCTCACACTCACGGGGACTGCGCTCTTCGGCGGAATCGCTGTCGGAGCGAGGGCGCCCACGAATGAACCGACTACCGCCGCCGATGGTCCTTTGGCCAGAGACACGGCTGAGTAATCCGCGAAGCTCGGCCAGTCGATCAGGGCGGGGACACTTGGTCGGCCCAGATCAGCAGATCGAGGATGCGCACCTCGCTGAGCTCGCGACTTCGCCCGACTTCGCGCCGGAGGGCCGTCAGGGCCACACGGTTGCGGTCGAGATCGCTCTTGTAGCCGCGGACGAGTGCGAGCGCGCGCTCGCCGAACGGCGCCTGTGTTCCGGGGTCGTCGTCCGCGAGGTACTTCTGGACGACACTGTCGAGCATCGGAATCAGCTCCGGGCGCTTCCTGTGCAGCGCCTTGGTCGCCTTCGAGAGACCGACTCCGCGGATGCCCGCGAACGCATCGAACAGCTGCCTCAGCGCTAGCCACGGGAGCTTGTCGTCCGGCTCCGTCAGCGACGTCACGACAGCAATCGCTCCCAAAGCCCGCTCGATCCGGCGGCGACGCGTCAGAACCACCGCGATCTCGCTCGCCGAGATGCGGGCGCCGTCGCGGTTCGCGAGCCTCAGATCGATTTCGCCGAACGACCGCGGCGGCGAGCCTCCGCCTGTGTCGATACGCCACGCCTCCAGAAAGCCGAGCACGATCGACAGCGGATCTTCGACGGCGACGCCGCCCCGGAGAACCACCGCCGGAATCGAGTTCGTCGTCAGGCCCCTGCTAGTAGATGTGCAGCTTTTCCAGGAGTGCCAGCGGGTCGTCGATCGACTCGAACACATCCTTGTTGTGCTTGATCATCTTGCTGCGCATGTAGACGCGGAGCCACTGCTTGTAGATGTACAGCTCGTAGCGATCGAGCGCGTCCTTCACCGACAGATCCTGCTGCGCGAGGAGCCGCGCAAGGAACATCGCGTTCTCGAAGCCGAGCGAGATCGACTGGAAGTACGGCGATCCGATCGCCGAGTCACCCGCGAGGAAGACCGGTGAGTGGGCGAAGGGATGGTCACTCGGCCCGGCTGCAAGCCACTGACGGTTGGTTGCATGGCGCGCGCGGTAGAGGTCCAGCGGGATCCGCACGATCTCGAGGTCGCCGAGGATCTCGCCTTCCGTCTCCTGCTTGATCATGTCGATGAAGCGGTCCATCGACTGGGCGACGTCGGGAGCGTTCTCGCGCAGCCACGCACCGTCGAATCGCGGCGGCATCGCCTCGTACTCCTCGGCGCTGATGTTGACGATGCCGGTGACGTGGCTGACGCTGCCGTCGTAGTGCGTCCGGTGCACCATCGGGATGAACTTGTACTGCGGGTTCCCTTTGTTTTTGTAGTACTTGCAGTACTCGTTGCAGTCGTACGGCTGGCCGTAGAGGAAGGTGATGACGAGCGCGTACTCGAGTCGAACGTTGACCGTGTTCGCTCCCTCGACCGCCTGATCGGAGCTCGGAGTCAGCCGATCTCGAAGCAGCGACCTGCTGCCCGTCGAATCGATGAGGACGTCTCCAGGCTCGAGCATCGAAATCGCATCCTCGGCGGTGATCGCGGCGCCGGTGCGCTCCACACCGCCGCGGGAATCGATCAGCTCACTGAGCGAGCGCTCGATCGAGTTGAGGGGGCAGAAGCCCTGCGCCCAGCCCTGTAAAAGGGCTGCGAGGTCCGGAGCGATGGACTGTCTGTACGCCAGGCCCTCTTCGAGTTCCGGCGGATCGAAGATCGCCTCGACGCTGTCTCCGTCGATGTCGTCGGTTCGGTAGCTCTCGATGGAGTCCGCGACGAGATAGGGCGCCAGCTGGACCATGCGCGTTCGCGTGTATTCGGTTCGCTTCTCGCAGAGGTGGACGGAACAGTCCTCCGCCGACTGGAGCAGCGCCGTGAGCAGAAGACCCACGGGTCCCGCGCCGACCACATGCACGCGCATGCCCATCGAAGCGAACGTCTACCGCTCGACGAGAACCACCAGGGTCTCGGGCAAGACCCCGTCGAACGCCATTGCGTCGGCCCCGCCTTCGGTCTGCAGCGCCGCCGCGACGGCGTCCAAGTCGGGAACATCCATGAGAATTCCCACCCGCGTCGGCTTCTCGGGATCCACGAAGGTGCGAATGTTCGTCACGCCCAGCGGCCCGAAGAACTCCTCACGCTTCGGTGACGCGAGCCAGTGGTCTGTGTCCTTGATGTCGTGGTGAGCGAAAACCGTCGGCATCGCCGCTCCTCCCAGTGTGTGATGACCCTGGCGCAACCTATCTGAGGAGTCATTCGTCCTCGGAGGCTCAGAGCCGGTGTGCGTTCACGATCCGCTCGAGGAACTGCTGCGTCCGGGGCTGGCGCGGTGAGCCGAACATCTGCTCGGGTGGTCCCTGCTCGCGGATGACGCCGTCGTCGAGGAAGCACACGCGCGTCGCGATGTCGCGGGCGAAGCCCATCTCGTGAGTCGCGATCAGCATCGTCATCCCGCCGGAGGCGAGCTCCCCGATCACCTCCAGCACTTCCGCGACCAGCTCCGGGTCGAGCGCGCTCGTCACCTCGTCGAGCAGCATCAGCCGCGGCTGCATGGCGAGCGCGCGCACGATCGCGACCCGCTGCTGCTGGCCACCGGAGAGGTGATCGGAGTACGCCTCCACCTTGTCGGAGAGGCCGAAGCGGTCGAGCAGCGCGCGGGCGTGTTCCTCGGCTTCGCCGCGGTGCTGGCCGAGCGCGAGCCTCGGCGCCAGGGTGACGTTCTCGAGCACGCTCATGTGCGGGAAGAGGTTGAACGCCTGGAAGACGATCCCGATCCGGCGGCGAACCTGGTTCACGTCGACGCCGCGCCGCGTGATCTCCTCTCCCGCGAACACGATTCGCCCCGCGTCCACAGGCTCCAACAGGTTCACGCAGCGCAGCAGCGTCGACTTCCCGGCACCGGAGGCGCCTATCAGGCAGATCACCTCGTGCTCGCCGACGGAGAGACTGATCCCATCGAGGACGAGCTGTTCCCCGAACGACTTGTGCAGCCCCTCGATCTCGAGCGCGGCTGAAGCGCTCATGCGTGCAGCCCCTGAGCCTGGCGGCGGCGGCGGTCGCGTGCGATCAGCCAATCGGTGAAGCGCGCGAGCGGGATCGTGATCGCGACGAAGAGGACCGCGGCCGCGAGATAGGAGGTGAAGTTGAACGTCGCGTCGGCGTCGATCTGGGCCTGGTTGAACGCCTCGAGCACGCCCACCGTGCCAACGAGCGCCGTGTCCTTCTGTAGACCGATGAAGTCGTTCAGCAGCGGCGGAATCACACGCCGGACCGCCTGGGGCAGGATCACCTTGCGCAGGGTCTGCCAGCGGGTCAGCCCGAGTGAGCGCGCAGCCGCCTCCTGGCTCGGGTGCACCGAATCGATGCCCGCCCGGTAGACCTCGGAGACGTACGCGCTGTAGATGAGCACGAGCGAGACGATCCCCCAGAGCATCACCGAGTTCGGAACGCCGGACAGCCCGAGCGCAGGTGCGCCGAAGGCAAGGACTGAGATCACCAGGATGGTCGGCACGCCACGGAAGAAATCGGCGTACACGATCGCCATGGCACGCAGCGGGAAGAAGACCGGTCCCGGGAGGCTCCGCAGCACCGCGATCAAGAGCGCGAACGGAAGGATGAGGCACTCCGCGATCAGAAAGATCTCGACGTTGAGTCGGAACGCCCTCAAGATTCCCGGGAACGTCGCCTTGAACTCGGACCAGCTGAAGAACGTCTGGCGTACCTCAGGCCAACCGGGCGAGTTGGCGACGACCACGACCACGACGACCAAGAAGACGATCGTCGAGAGGGTCGCGATCGCAGCACCCGGCGGCCGTCGGCCCGGGCCGAACGGGCCGAGGATGCGCGAGCTCCTCGACTCGTCTACTTCAAGACTGGCGCGCCGGTCGCCTTCGCTAGCCACTGCTGCTGGAGCTGCTTCAGCGTCCCATTCGCACGCAGCTTCGCAAGCCCCTGGTCGACGCATGCCGCGAGCGAGTTGCCCTTCGCGAAGACCATGCCGAAGTAGCCGGCACCGCCACCCGAGTTGAACTGGCCGAGCACCTTGGAGTTCGGGACCTGGGCACCTGTGACGTAGAACGCGGTCGGGAGGTCGACGACGAGGCCGTCTATCTGCTTGTTCTTCAGCGCCTGCACCGCGGCGGCGTTCTGCTGGTAAACCGCGGGCTGTGTCGTGGGCTTGATCGTGTCGGTGATGAAGGAGTAGCTCGTCGTCCCGATCTGCGCGCCGAGCTTGAACGGCCGCAGGCCCGCGATCGAGTCCACATTCGCGATCTTGGTTCCCTTGAGCACGACGACGGCCTGGTTCACGTCGTAGTACGACTTGCTGAAGGTGACGACCTTCGCGCGCTCAGGCGTGTAAGAGATCTGGTTGATGTCGAAGTCGAACGACTTCTTGCCGGGCGCGAAGGAGCGGGTGAAGGGCACATACGTCCAATGCACGGCAGAAGGGCTGAAGCCGAGCTGCTTCGCGACCGCGTAGGCGGTCGCCGACTCGAAGCCCTTGCCAGTTGCCGGATCGTTGATCTTCCAGAAGGAGCTCTTCGTGCCGCCGGCGTACCACGGCGGGTAGGCCGGGTTGTCGGTGCCGACCGTGAGCTGGCCTGGCTTCACCAGCGTCAGCGACGACTTCGCGCACGATGCCCCGGCCGCGCTCGTCGTGCTCGTCGTGCTCGAGGAACCACCGCATCCTGCCGCCGCCGTCGCCACGGCAGCCAGCGCGGCTGCGAGTGCGACCAGACGGAGTGGGCGGCAGGCTCTCGGTCCCATGACGGCGGCGAGCCTATCAGCGGTTGCCGGTCGCTCCTAACGAGATGCGCCGTGGAATCAGGCTGCCGGTGCGATCTCGAGCACGAGCGCCGCCAAGCCGGCTTGGCGTGCTATCTGCGCGAGGGTGCGCGCCTCGGCTCGACGAAGCGCGAGCACCTGGGGCCTACGGAGAGCGTGGTCGAGGACAAGCGAGAGGTCACGAGCGGCGGATGAGCTGCCGGCGCAGGCGGCGGCTGCGTTCCGAAGTTGCACGGTCTCGTCAGGGCCGAGATCGACGCGCCGTCCTCCGATGTCGAGCACGACCCGGCGTTGCGTCGGGGCGGCCCGACGCATGTTCGTGGCTGCTACCACCTCGCCTCACTCGGGACCGGCCAGCCGAGGTCCTCGTGAGCGCCGTCGAAAAGACGACCGGACCGACGGGCTCGATTTCGTGCCGGCTCGCTCTTGGGCGAGGTCTTGGGCTCGTGCGTTGAAGCGGGTTCGCGGTGCCGCCGCGGATCGCTTCTCGAGCCGTCTCGTGTGCGTGAACTGCTGCGCAACTGGTACAGGCGGACAGCGCGCATGGCGAGCACGAAGACGAACAGGCAGATGAAGCCGTTCGTCAGGCCGACTCCGAGCCAGGTAGCTGCAGCCACGAACGCAACGGCTCCAACTGCGTAGCGTTCCGCCACCGATCGCACAACTGCTCCTCCTTGGTTGCTCGTGCCGAGAGCGATCGAATTCGCGCCGCACACGCGTTGTCCTCGCACGAAGGCGCGGGACTGACCTTCACCTCAGCTGTAGGGCGGGCGAAGTGGGAGCAGGACCGGTGCCCGGGGTTTCTGATTGAAGTCGAAGTCGTTGGCGAGGTTGCCGAGGATCGGTTCGTTCTCGCGGACGTCGGGTCGGGAGTCGGGCCGACCGTCGGTCTTGGGATTCAGCCGCTGTCCGTGCAGGAAATCGTCTTCGATGAACTTGAGGTAGGCGTCGAAGCTGAGGACCTGGTGGTCGAGGTACCCCTGCTTGGCGTACGGGCTGATCACGAGGGCGGGCACGCGTAGGCCGTATCCCTGGCTGTCGACGAACGGTGGCTTGACGTGGTCGTAGAAGCCGCCCCAGTCGTCCCAGGCGAGGAAGATCGCAGTCGAGTTCCAATCGGGGCCGCGCATGATCGTGTTGATCAGGCGGGTGACGTAGGTCTGGCCGGCGGTCACGAGCCCTGGCGGGTGTTCGCTCACGTCTTGCGACGGTGTGAGCCACGACACCGCGGGTAGCCGTCCTTTCCGTGCCGCACTGTAGAAGTCGCGGAGGGGTGCGACGTCGTGCACCTGGTGGTCGTGTTGCACCGTGTCGAACCGAGGCAGCGGGTTCCAGATGCTGGGAGTGCCGGCGCGTTGCTTGACCGGTGGGCAGGCCATCTGGTTGTCGTCGCAGTCCGGTTGGCTGCCGTTGGCGACGTAGTAGCGCCAGCTCACGCCGTACTTGTGCAGGAGATAGGTCAGGTCGGTCCACGGATAGTCGAGTTTCTTGCCGTGCCCGGTGGCGCCGAACTGCCCCGTGAGTGCGGACTTGCAGCTCATCGGGTCGCCGTGCCTCGAGCAGCGAGCCGCCCAACCCGAGACGATCGACAGACGCGCGGGCAGGCTCCAGGCGTTCACGGACTCGAACATGTGGTCCTGGAGCACGAACTGGCGCGCGTAGTCCCAGTAGTTGGGGATCTCGCGCGAGTCGTGATAACCCATCACGTCAGGCTTAGAGGGTGTCGCGCAAATTCCCGAATTCGAGTTCTGGCAGACGCGGAACCGACCGAGACGGGCCCGAGCCTGGAATCCGTTCATCCTGCCGCCGTTGATGTCGCGGATTGCGTCGGGTGTGCTGTGAGGGCCGCCGGCGTTGCGATTCGCCGTGTCGTGGTACGGCTTGACGCAGGAACCCGCCTTCGGATCGGGGTTGCACGGGACCGTCCCCGGGTTTCCTGCGAGCCCCGGGATCCCGTCGGCGCCGGGGAACGTGCCGAAGTAGGAGTCGAACGAGCGGTTCTCCTGCATGATGATCACGACGTGGCGGATCTTGTGGATCCCGCTGCGCGTGCCCGAGGCGGCCTCCGCGAGGTGGCGGCCGGCCGGGTGACTCGGCTCCGTAGGCGCAGCGTGTCGATGCGAGGGAATCGCTGCCCACGCCAGTAGCAGCGCTACGACAAGGAGCCCAGTGAGGAGGATCGCGACCCGCTTCAAGCGCGCACAGAGTAGTCAGCGAACTTAAGAGCGAATGGTTCGTCTGACGAACTCGACCAGGTCACGGGTGAAGCGCGCAGGGTCTTCCCAGCGGGGTGTATGTCCGACTCCGGGGTAGACGAGGAGGTCGGCGTTGGGGATCGAGTGCAGGAGGCGATCCTGCATGTCCCGCGAAACGAGGGCATCCGCGTCGCCCCAGATGAGGAGCGTCGGAGCCCGGATACGCCCGAGCTCGGCCATGTCGTCGTACCGAAGTAGACCCGCGAACGTCCCACGCCATACGTGTGCCGGGACCTTCGTGACCTCGGCTGTGAGCAGGTCGACGAGGTCGGGTCCGATGCTGGCGGATGACGTGTCCGCGACGAAGGACCGCACGAAGTCCGCGCTGATCGGGTCCTCGAGGACGGACACGGTGGACTCGACAAAGGTGGCGAGTCGCTCGTCGTCGCGCAGGGTTGTGGGAGACGCCTCGAGCAGCAGACCGGCGATTCGCTCCGGATGATCGAGGGCCACCCTTCGCGCAACGAGACATGAGCCCGAGTGGCCGGCTAGGACGGCCCGTTCGATTCCGCGGGCGTCGAGCAGTTGAACCACGTCGGCGGCGAAGTCTTCGACGCCGTACCCGCCGTCCGGCTTGTCGGAGTCTCCGTGCCCGCGCGGAGAAAGAGCGATGGCATGTGTCTCACTGGGGATCCGATCGAGGACCGGCTGATACGAACGCCACGAGTCGGTCGGCCCCGGGTGGAGCACCAGTGCCGGCTCGGTAGCAGCGCCCTGAAATGCATACGACAACCTCAGGCTAGAGTCCAGCGTCACGGCCGGCATGCGCTGACCCTACGCGCGAAGATCTTGGAAGGCGTTCAGCTGGGCGGGCTCACGTAGCCCGTAAGCGCGTAGTGCTTGTGACCGACTTCGATGCCCCGCTGGTCTCCGCCCGTCTCCACGGCCGAAAATGCGGTCAGGTTTCCGTCGCCGTTGATCACGTCAGGCCCCTGTTGTCCCGGCCGGTCCCGGATGACGATTGCGACGTGCGCGGCACGCGGCTCGGCGCCGAGCGAAAGGCCGTAGACCGCTATGTCTCCAGGAGCGGCCTCGTATGTGGGAGTCGCGGGATGCCACCTGCCGTTGGCGACGGCCCACTCGTAGAAGCTCGCCGCGGCCCCGTTGATCTCGCCCGGGTCGTAGCCGTACGCGAACCGCACCCCGGCTTTTCGCCAGGCCCAGGCGGCGAAGTCGGCGCACCACTCTTCGGCGGTGTCGCCGTTCGAGCAGGCGTCGCCGGCAGCCCAGAACCCGCTGAACTTGTTGCAGTAGGAGTAGGAGGGGTCGGTCGTGTATCCGACCTGACTCTTCGCAATCGCCACGATCCGCTGCTGGACGCTCAAGGATGCGAGGCTGGCCTCGCTCGGCACGCGGAACGAGTGGCTCGTCCCGATGACGCCGCGGGAAGCGGCCACCAAGCCGGCCGCGGCTGCGCATGCTCCGACGATCAGCAAGAGCCGTCGTAGTGGCCGCCGCCGACGGTAGACGCGTACCGGGCTCCCCGTACGATCATGGGAGGTGAGCGCGGATCTAGGCATCGGACGCGCTGCTCGGCGCCATGCCCGGAGGCGGGGGCGCTAGATCACGACGGTTTCGCAGGGCCTGATGACCCGTGAGGCGGTCGACCATCGCTGCGGCGGTTTCGAGACCTGCGGCGATCTGGTCGTCGCCGGGCTGGCCCAGCACGACGCCGGTGATCGTCGTCCGCTTGCCGTGGATCGAGCGGATGGCCCGGAAGGCGAAGCAGCCGCCTGCCGCGTCGTCGGAGCCGGTCTTGATGCCGACGAATCCGTCGTGTCCGAGCAGCGTGTTGGTGTTGTGGACTGCGCCTGCGACCGGGAGCGCGGCGGTCGACGTCGAGACGATCTTCACGAACGCCGGGAGGCGCATGGCCTGGAGGGCGATGCGAACCTGGTCTGCGGCAGTCGACACCGTCGTGTCGTCGTAGCCGCTCGGATCGGTGTAGCGGGTGTGGGTCATGCTCAGCGACCGGGCGGTGGCGTTCATCCGGGAGACGAACCGGCTTGTCGAGCCGTCGTCCCACCGCGCGAGAACCACGGCGATGTTGTTTGCCGATGGCAGCAGTAGCGCCTGCAGCGCCTGCCGCTCGGTCAACTGCTCTCCGTCGGCGACGGACACCACCGACTCGCGCCGTTCGCGTCGGCGGTCGGCGTCGGCCACATCGGCGTCGGTGAGCGCGATCGACGGGCCATCCCGGCCGGATCGCAGCGGGTGATCGCGAAGCACGAGATAGGCAGTCATCACCTTCGCGACGCTTGCGATCGGAACCTCATGCTGGTTCGGGCCCGCTTGGATCTGCGACTGCCCGATCCGGACGGCAGCCTGACCGTATGCCGGCCAGACGGTCTTGGGCAGCGGAGCGTCGTGCGCGCGGCTGTGCCCACTGCGAAGGACATCGACCTGCGGTGTCGCAGTTGCGGTCGAGGAGGCCGTCAGCTCGTGGCCGAGCGATGCGGCGGTCGCGGCGATAACGAGGAGAAGGGCTGCGGCCCGGATCCTTCGACTCCGAATCCGACGGAGCCTTGTCGGCGCGGGTTCGCGGTGCGGCATGCCGCCATTGAAAGCAGCGCGCTGTTGCGGGCACGTATCCGGTTTTCGATACGCCGGCGATACGCGCCCGCTCTAGCATCAGAACATGCGGGTGTTGATCGTCGAGGACGAGCCCTACATGGCGGAAGCCATCCGCGACGGCCTGCGCCTCGAAGCGATCGCTGCCGACATCGCGGGCGACGGCCACGCCGCTCTGGAGCTCTTGACCCTCAATGCGTACGACATCGCCGTACTGGATCGGGACATTCCGGGGCCCAGCGGCGACGAGATCGCCAAACGTGTCGTCGCTTCCGGTAGCGGCATGCCGATTCTCATGCTCACCGCTGCCGACCGGCTCGACGACAAGGCGACCGGGTTCGAGCTCGGGGCGGACGACTACCTGACCAAGCCGTTCGAGCTCCGCGAGCTCGTGCTGCGTCTCAGGGCGCTTGACCGCAGGCGCGCCCACAGCAGACCGCCCGTGCGCGAGATCGCAGGTCTACGGCTGGATCCGTTCCGCCGGGAGGTCTACCGCGACGGCCGGTACGTCGCGCTGACCAGGAAGCAGTTCGCCGTACTCGAGGTTCTCGTCGCCGCCGAGGGCGGCGTCGTCAGTGCCGAAGAGCTTCTGGCGCGGGCGTGGGACGAGAACGCCGATCCGTTCACCAATGCAGTTCGCATCACGGTGTCGGCACTGCGCAAGCGACTCGGCGAGCCCTGGATCATCGCCACCGTGGCCGGCGTCGGCTACCGCATCGACCCTGCAACTGGCGGCGGACAGGAGGGAAAGGGGGGTGAATAGGCGTCGCGGTTTGAGCGTTCGTCTCAAGCTCACGCTCAGCTACGCAGGCTTCCTCATGCTCGCCGGTGCCGTGCTGCTCGCCGCCGGCTATCTCTCACTTTCCCGCGGCGCGCACCCCGGCGTGATCTTCATGGTGCAAAGCCACGCCGACCTCTGGCGCGATTTTGGTCCGATCGCGGCGATCGTGATGTCGTTCCTGCTCGTGTTCGGCCTGCTTGGAGGATGGTTTCTCGCCGGCCGGATGCTCGCCCCGCTGACGCCGATCACCGACGCCACGCGCATGGCCGCGAAGGGATCGCTCTCCCACCGGATCGAGCTGGAAGGACGTCAGGACGAGTTCCGCGAGCTCGCGGACAGTTTCGACGCGATGCTCGCGCGGCTCGAGGCACACGTCGCCGAACAGCAGCGATTCGCAGCCAACGCATCCCACGAACTGCGCACACCGCTCGCGATCACGCAGACGCTCCTCGACGTCGCCCGAAAGGATCTCAACGGCAACAGCGAGCTCATCAACCGGCTCCATGACGTCAACAGCCGCGCGATCGACCTCACGGAAGCGCTGCTTCTGCTCAGCCGCGCCGGCCAGCGTTCCTTCGCCCGACAACCCGTCGATCTCTCGCTCATCGCCGAAGAAGCCGCGGAGACACTCCTTCCTCTCGCAGAACGACGCGGTCTCACGATCGAGACCTCCGGCGACGCGACCCCCACCATCGGTTCGTACGCGCTCCTCCTGCAGATGACCACGAACCTCGTGCACAACGCGATCGTTCACAACCTGCCCGAAAACGGCACCGTCTGGGTCACGACCAGCGCTCGGACCGATCGCGCCGTTCTCACGGTCGAGAACACCGGAGAGAAGCTCGCGTCACAGTCGGTCTCCACGCTCGCCGAGCCGTTTCTGCGCGGCAGCGAGCGCGTCCGCCGCGACCACGCAGGTGTCGGCCTCGGGCTGACGATCGTCCAGAGCATCACGCAGGCACACGATGGAACGCTCACCCTCGCCTCCCGGGACGAAGGCGGACTCTGCGCAACCGTGCAGCTCCCCGCTAGGCACGTAGCGAACGCCGACTTCGCGTCGCCAACGTCGCGCTGAAGGTCGGCACCTAGGCGAGGAGGGCGGAATCGAGGGGGCCTTGCGGCCCCCTCGATGGGTTCAGGCGCTCACTGTGTCGGCTAGTTGCCGACGCAGATGTAGTCGAACGTGGTGCTGGTCAGAGTGCTCTTGAACGTGAATCCGGTGCCGGTCTTGCTGCCGATGTGCGTGCCGCTGGCCGCGGGCGAGCCGTTGTTCTCCGCGGTCAAAGTGCACACGTAGCTGGTGGCGCCGGTGAACACGGCCGTTCCCGCAAACGTAACGGAGGCATTGCCGCCGTTGTTCGTGGTCGCCGTGCCCTCGACGATGTGAGCGCTCGACTGAGCCGTGCCGGCGGCGTTGTAGACCGCCGTCGTTCCGGCCGGACCCTGCGCGCCGGTCGGACCGGCAGGCCCCTGAGAGCCGGTTGCACCCGGATCGCCCTGCGGTCCCTGAGGCCCGACGTCACCCTGCGGTCCCTGAGGCCCGACGTCACCCTGAGGCCCCTGCCCGCCGGTGTCGCCCTGCGGTCCTTGCGGGCCCATCGCGCCGACCTCGCCGTCGCAGAGGCGGAAGACGCCGGCCGGGGTGGTCACGTCGACGCCGGAAGTGCCGTCATCGCACGTCACAGCCTGGATGGCCGAGACGCCGTCAGCACCGTTCGCGCCCGGATCGCCCTGAGGGCCCTGGTCACCCTGGAGCCCCTGGAGGCCCTGATCACCCTGCAGGCCCTGGAGGCCCTGGTCCCCTTGCGGACCCTGGGGGCCGGTCTGGCCGTCGGTGCCGTTGCAGATTTCGTACAGGCTGTCTTGCCAGTCCTCGATCAGCCAGCCGCCGGAAGTGCAGGTCTGGTCAGAGGAAACCGGGGTGATCGACGAGATGCCGGGAACGCCGGCGAGACCCTGCGGGCCCTGGTCACCCTGAGCGCCCTGAAGCCCCTGAAGGCCCTGGTCGCCCTGAGCGCCCTGAAGTCCCTGAGCGCCCTGAAGGCCCGTCAATCCCTGAAGTCCCTGAAGTCCCTGAAGTCCCTGAAGTCCCTGAAGTCCCTGAAGTCCCTGAAGTCCCTGAAGTCCCTGAAGTCCCTGAAGTCCCTGCAAGCCCGGAAGACCCTGCGGGCCGATCGCGCCCTGCAGTCCGAGTGCTCCCTGCGGACCGGCCGAGCCGTTCGCGCCGGCAGGCCCCTGCGGGCCGGCCGGGCCGCGCAGACCTTTGACCGCGAATCCGACCTTCCGGATCTCGCCCCTGTGGCACGCCTTCTTGAGAGCAACCTTGCGCACGACACCGGTCTTCTTCGAGATGCAGAACGGTCCAGCCAGCGGTCGACTCCGGTGATGAGATGCATGACTCGCCGATGCGATGCCGGCGATCACGAGCAGAGTGATTACCCCTGCCAGCAGTGGAATCCAGCGTCCCTTCTTCAAGGGATCACCTCCTACGTTTTGAGCGCCCAATACGGCGCGAAGGAGACGACCCGTTCCTCGGAGCCGCTGACCCTCTGCCCTATTTTTGGCCGCAGTTAGCTACTTGATAGGCGCAAAAGTGATCGTCCCTCCAACGAGCGAATCTCATCCCCCGAAGAGGTGATCGCTCCCCTCGAAGGGGTGGTCGAGGCGTGAACTCGCGCACTCGCACCGTCGCGCCTACTCGAACGCGTAAAGTCGGCATCAGTCCGACCGACGGAGGAGCGAAGTGACGAGCATCTACGCAGTTGTGGACCCGGCGACCGGCGAAACGGTCAAGGAATATCCGACAATCAGCGACGACGAGTTGCGGGACGCGATCGGCCGCGCAGACCAAGCGCACCGCGAGTGGTCGAGCGTTTCGACTGTCGCCGAACGCGCCGCGCTCATTCGGCGCGTCGGTGAGTTGCACTCGGAACGGCGCAAGGAGCTTGCGGAGATCATCGTCGCCGAGATGGGCAAGCCGGTCGGCCAGGCGCGGGGCGAGGTCGACTTCTGCGCGTCGATCTACGAGTTCTACGCCGACAACGCGGAAGCGCTGATGGCGGACGAGCCGATCGAGCTCCTCGACGGCGAGGGGACGGCCGTGGTCCGCCGTAGCTCGCTCGGCGTTCTGCTGGGGATCATGCCGTGGAACTTCCCGTACTACCAGGTGGCCCGTTTTGCGGGGCCGAACCTGATCATCGGCAACACGATCCTGCTGAAGCACGCACCGCAGTGTCCGCAGTCGGCCGAGGCCATGTCGCAGATGTACGCAGACGCCGGTTTCCCCGACGGCGCGTACGTCAACATCTACGCCACAAACGAGCAAATCGAGTGGGTGATCGCCGATCCGCGCGTACGCGGCGTCTCCGTCACCGGTTCCGAGCGGGCCGGCGCCGCCGTCGCAGAGATCGCCGGGCGGAATCTGAAGAAGGTCGTGCTTGAGCTCGGCGGCTCCGACCCGTTCATCGTCCTCGGTACCGACGACCTCGACAAGACGGTCGAGGACGCCGTCGCTGCGCGGATCGACAACGCGGGCCAGTCGTGCAACGCCGCGAAGCGGATGATCGTCATCGACGAGCTGTACGAGCCGTTCCTCGAGAAGTTCACGGCTGCCCTCACCGCCGTGACGCAGGGCGATCCGCGCGAGCGCGGGGTCGAGCTCGGGCCACTCTCGTCCGAGCTGGCGGCCGACCGGCTCGAGGACCAGGTCCGCCGCGCGTCCGAACAAGGCGCGACGATCGTGGCGGGAGGCAAGCGCAACGGCAACTACTTCGAGCCGACTGTGCTGACGGACATCACACCGCAGAACGAGATCTACCGCGAGGAGCTATTCGGCCCAGTCGCGCAGGTCTACCGCGTGAGTTCGGAGGACGAGGCCGTCGCGCTTGCAAACGACACGCCGTACGGGCTCGGCTCCTACTTGATGACGAACGATCCGGAGCAGGCGACGCGGGTCGCCGACCAGATCGACGCCGGAATGGTCTACGTGAACATCGTCGGCGCAGACGGTGCCGAGCTGCCGTTCGGCGGCACGAAACGCTCGGGATTCGGCCGTGAGCTTGGCCGCTACGGCGCCGACGAATTCGTGAACAAGAAGCTGATCCGGATCAGCTGAGGTCTACGTCGCTCGACCGTCGCTGTTGGTTCCGTCACGGGGCCGGCTCGACGGTCGGGTGCTCGACTCCTCCGGCGACCCCTGAGCAGGAACGAGGCCCTCGACGCTCTTGGACAGCACCTGCGTGAAGCGCTCGCTGAAGCCTGCGACAAACGCGAGCGAGCCGTAGTAGTAGAGGGCCGTTGTCTTGTCTCCCGGCGCCGTCGTGTGGAGAATCCCGCTGGCCAGCACGAAGTAGGTAAAGACGCCGAAGACCGCTCCCAGGACCGGCCTGTAGCTCCCGAGCATGTAGAGCGTGCGCTTGCCGAGGTCGTAGTGGACGCTGAACTTCGATTTGTCCGATGAGATTCGCTGCAGCACGCTGACGAACGCGCCGATTGCGCCGGCGGCGACCGAGACCACGATTCGCGTGTCGTCGGGGTCCCAGGAGAGGGAGCCCCACACGGTGAGCGCCACTACGCCGAGCGCAAGCAGTACGCCGATCACGAGCACCCCGACGATCATCCCCTGCGTGTAGACCGTCAGGCCGATCCGCGCGCCGGCCTTGCGGTAGTAGTCGCGGATCTCACGGAGCTCGTCGTTTTGCTTGGTAGCGATGCGTTTTGCTTCGTCCTCCTCCACCTGGCCTTGGTCGCGGTCGATGATTCCGAGCACGTGGCTGGCCACGGCCATGATCCTCTTCAGGCCGACGCTTTCGCTGGTGTACCGCAGCACCTCGCTGATCCGGATCGCGAGGTTCTCGCAGTTGAACAGCACGTCGGCCAGCGCGGGGTTGTGTCGCGTCACCCAGTCGGTGGAACGGTGGAACTGGCGGTCGTCGTCGATGATCGGGCTGAGCAGGACCGGCACCTTCTTGTGCGTGAGTGCAACCCCGGATGGCTCCATGATCGACCAGTACTCGCCGATGATCTCGCCGTACCGCTCCTCGAAGGCAGCGCGCGTCTTGCGATAGCGGCGTGCGGCTTCAGGGTGTTCGGAGTGGCCCGTGCGCCTCTGGTGCTCCCAGTGGAAGTGGTCCCAGGTGAGGTCGGGGAAGGTCACCTGTTGCGTGACTCGCTGTTCCTTCTGCTGACGGACGGCCGTGGCCTCGTCGTCGGCGTGGCCGGGACGGAGTCGTGCGAGCACGGTGTTCATGGGGCCTCCCCTGATCGTCCGTGCCGCAACGGACTCGTTCTCTTCCTTGTGTCTGACGATACGACCAGGCGGGCGAGAACGCAACCCTCCGCTGTGTCTACGTGCGGAGCTCCCAGCCGGCGGCTGCGTACGAGTGGCAGAGGTCGGTGCCGATCCGCCGTCCGAGGTCGTCGTAGATTGCGACCCTCAGCCTGCCTCGAGCAAGGGCACAGATTCGTCGCAGGTTGTGGGGGTCGCCGCTGTCGGGTGCAAGCAGCTGCGTGTCGGCGCGATATGCCCAGGTGTCGCTGCCGTGTGCCGAGAGCGTCTCGGCCTGCGCGCGGCAGAAGGAGCGGGCGCCGACTCCGACGACGACGAGGTTCGCGTCGGCTCCGAACGGCGAGACCGCGCACCTCGTCACGAGCGCCCGAGGCTCTGGCCGCGTCGGCTGCACCCCGGCGAGCTTTCGGCCGAGCACTACTCCTCCGGCGGTTGCCGGTGCGGCGATGGCAAGGGCAAGCAGGAGGGGGACACCGACCCGCCAGAGCCGCCCTCGTTGCCTGTGCCGGGGGGGAGCGGGGCGCGCCGCCGGGGCGGGGCGAGCGCCGGGTGACGTGCGGGGTGGGAGGAGTCTCCGTCGCGTCGGTGCGGCCAGGGTGGGGGAGGGTTCGCCCACGAGGGATGCGCGAAGGGCGTCCGCGAACGCGGTCGCCGTCGGATATCGGTCGTTTGGCTCCTCGGCGAGCGCACGGTCGAACACGGCTTCGACGGACGGGCTCAGCTCATGGTGGCTCGCCGTTCGCAGCCTGCCGGTCAGGAGCTGGTAGGCGACCACGCCGAGCGCGAACCGATCGCTCGCCGCGGTTGCGCCTCGGCCGTCGACCTGCTCCGGCGCGAGATAGCCCGCTGTGCCCACCACTTCGCCCGCAGCGGTGAGAGTCGCCTCGCCGTCGCTGCGAGAGACGCCGAAGTCGGCGACGCGGAGATTCCCGTCGGCGTCGAGGAGCAGGTTCGCCGGCTTGACGTCACGGTGGATGACCTTCTCACTGTGGGCGTGGTCGACCGCAGCGGCGGCCTGGGCGAGCCAGTGCAACGCGTCGGTTCGGGGCGGTGGGCCGTTGGCCTGGAGCTGGTCGGCGAGGCTGCCGTTCGGCATGTACTCAAAGACCACGTATGGCCGCTGGTGCCACTCGCCCGCTTCGTGGGCAGTGACGATGTGCGGATGCCCTCCGAGCCGACCCGCGAGCGCCGTCTCGCGCGCGAACCGCTCCCGCGCAACCGCGTCGGCCGCAAACTCGGGGGCCAGAATCTTGATCGCCACCTGCCGCGAGAGCAGGCGATCCCAGGCGAGGAACACCACACCCATGCCGCCGTGACCCAGCAGCCGCACGGACTCGAACCGTGCAGGCAGCAACGACTCGTTCAGACCGTCGTCGGGTTCCACAGGACGCGGAAAACGGTTCGAGTTGACACGGCGCGCGGAAGGGTACGGCAACCGAGTCGGGCCCAGACGAAATCCGGCTGAGGGCGACCGGCGCTAGGTCGGCAGGACTCCGAGCTGCTGCAGGAAGGACAGCTGATCCATGCTGAGCCAGTGTTCGACGATCTGCCCGTCGCGGACTCGCATGATGTCGGCGAACTGCAAGGTGACGCGCTTCCCGGTCGGAGGGATGCCGTTCAGCTCGGCGCTGTGAGTGCCGGTGAAGGTCTTCTTGGTGACGACCTGATCACCCTCCGCGATCATATCGTCGATCGTGAAGCGGCAGTCGGGGAACGCGCCCATGAACCCCGCCAGGTACTGCTTCCCGCCCTCGCGGTCGCTGGGTACTCCGGGCGGCGCGCTGTGGTTGACGAAGTCTTCGGCGTTCAGTTCGTCGAAGACGTCCCAGTCCTTGTTGTTCTGAACCTCCTCGACGAATCGCCTGATGACGGCCTTGTTCTCCTCGACGTCGCCCATCGTCCCTCCTCGGTCTCAGCGTAAGCTGGCGAGCATCCCAGAGCGCTTGGTCGACTGCAAGCGGCGTGGCCACGCGATTGCGTCAGCCCCCCGTGGCCAACGCCGCACCTTGAGAGATCGGTAACTCCCCCGCTGTGGGTGAGTCCTTTCACCCGGAATTGCTCTAACTACCCGGACGATTCGCGTCGATATCGCTAGGGCGGGTTTTGCGGCCAACTGCGGAGGAACCGAGCGATGGCGAATCTCGAGTGGGAGCGCGCGGACGATCGTCCCTCGGAGGCGACGACCGATCCGCTTTCTGCGCAGACCGCCGTCGACTGGATCATTGGGCACGAAGACGCCGCCGTGGAGCGACTTTTCGTGTTGCTCGAGCAGAATCAGGCCGCGATTGCAGCCCTCGCCCAAGCTTGGCGCCACACGAGGCGTGCACTCGACCTGAGCCAGGCCGAGCTCGCATACACGAAGCGCGCTGCCGAGGCGGAACGGCTGATTCATGGCAGGCGTTCGGCCGGCGAGGCGCCGCCTGGCTCACACGCGGTCGCCTAGAGCTGCATCGCTCCGGGGCCAGGCTTTGGAAGATGGTGTCTCGACCCCATCGCAGCAGGCGCGCGTTCAGAAGAGGCTGCTCTGGACCAATCGAAGGGAGTAGTCGAGATGCACGAGTTGCTGATCACGAGAGAGGGATTCGAGCGGCTGAACAAGCAGCTGGAGCGACTCAAGGGCGACGAGCGGCGCCGGGTGGCCGACCGCTTGCGCCGAGCTGTCTCGAGCGAGGCGAACCTGGCTCAGAACGCGGAGTACCTCGATGCGCGCGAGGAGAAGCTCCGGCTCGAGCAGCGCATCCTGCTGCTGAAGGGACGCTTGCGTTCGGCCCGGATCGTCGCCCCCCGCCTGGGCAACGGCCGCGTCGATCCCGGCGAGCGTGTGCGCGTCCGCGAGGTCTCCTCCGGGCAGTCGCTGGAGCTCGAGCTCGTGGGTCAGCTCGAGGCCGATGTCGCGGCCGGACGGGTCTCCGTGGCCTCGCCGCTCGGACAGGCACTCGTCGGTCTACGCAAGGGGGAGATCGCCGTGGTCGATGCTCCGCGTGGCAAGTTCGGCTTCGAGGTCCTGGCTGTGGAGGTCCCGGCTCACGCGGCTTGACCGCCTCGTAGCAGGTTACGGCTGAATCAGACCGCGCCGGATCGCGTAGCGCGTCAGCTCCACCCGGTCGCTCATGCCCAGCTTCTCGAGGATGTTCTGGCGGTGCCGCTCAACGGTCTTGACGCTGATCACCAGCTCCTGGGCGATCTCCTTCGACGTGTAGGCCTCTGCGATGAGCTTCAGCACCTGCAGCTCGCGGGGGGTCAGGATGTCGAATTGCTCCTCCTCCGGCCGGCCGCGGTCGACGAAGTCCTTGACGAGCGTGGAGACGGCCGACGGATAGAGAAATGACTGGCCGCGCATCGTCCGTCTCACCGCCTCGACGATGTCCTGGTCGGCGTTCGACTTGAGCACGTAGCCCGAGGCGCCGGCCTTGAGCGACTCGAAGAGGAATTGCTCACTGTCGTACATCGACAGCATCAGGAGCTTCAACTCCGGCTTGCGCTTATGGAGTTCGTCCGCCGCCTGAATGCCGGTCGTCTTCGGCATCGAGACGTCGAGGATCGCGAGGTGGACATCCTCGTCCAGCGCTCGCTTCACCGCTTCGGCGCCGTCCTCGGTTTCCGCCACGACCTCCATGTCGGGTTGGGCGTCGATGACCTTCTTCAGGCCCGAGCGGACGATCGGGTGGTCGTCAGCGACGAGGATGCGGGTCACGAGAGGGATCGGCATCAGCGATCTTCCGCAGGGACTTCGAGCCTCACTTCGACTCCTCCTTCGCCGCCGCGCTTGATGGCAAGGGCGCCGCCGACGAGCAGTGCGCGCTCGCGCATCCCGCGCAGACCGCCGTGGCCGTTCAGCGCGGCCGGGTCGGGAACCGTGATTCCGCGTCCGTCGTCGACCACTCGCAGGACGACGCTTGCGGCTCCGGGCTCGAGCGCGAGCTCGACCCGGGAGGCATCGGCGTGTCTGGCGACATTCGTCAGGCTCTCCTGCGCCACCCGGTAGACGGCGAGCTCGGCCTCGTCCGAGAGCGGCGGCAGGTCGGGGGCGAAGCGCCGCTCGACCTCGACACCGCTCGACTCTGCGAACGTCCGTGCCAGTTCCGTCAGGGCGCTGACGAGCCCGAGCTGCTCGAGCATCTCCGGGCGCAGCTCACGCGCGATCCGTCGCACCTCCTCGAGCGCTTGCCGTACCGCTTGCTTGGTCTCGTCGTCGTCGAGCCGGAGCAGCACGCCCGTCAGCACCTGCCCGACCTCGTCGTGCAGGCCGCTTGCGATCCGGCGCCGTTCCGCCTCTTGAGCGCGCAGTGCGCGCTGACCGCTCTCCCGCCGCTCGGTCTCGAGCCGATCGAGCATCTCGTTGAACGCGTGAGTCAGCTCCGCAACCTCGGCGCCGCCCTGCTCGGGGATCCGTTGACCGGGGCGGAGAAGATCGATCTTGCGCATCCGCTCGATGAGACGGTCGATCGGCCGGAACGTGTGGCGAAGGAGCGCGAGGTTGGCCGCGAGCATCACCACCAGGGCGGCCGCGAGGTCGAGACCCTCGACGATCGCGATGCGCGCATGAACCGTGGCCGGTGTCAGCGCGAGCAGCACCGTCGCCACGACGAGCAACGCGGCGTTGATGGCGAAAACCCGCCAGAGCAGCGGTAGGCGTGAGAAACGCATCGGTCGCAATCCTTCCCACGCGTTCTACCCCGTAGCCACTGCCATTGCGACCTCGAGGCGGTGATCGCTGCGCTTGCGGGTCGTCGGCGGGGCGAGTACGACGGGGATGGGAGTCACCGCCTCGAGTTCCCGCGCGAGGGTGCAGCTGAGCTTGCGGTTGCCGAGCCCTGTCGGCCGCGAGCCGATCACGATCAGGTCGGCGCCCTCTTCGGCGGCGACCTGGGCGAGAGCGTCGGCACGGTCGCCGAGCAATGTGCGCTGCTCGGTCCCGGCGCCGATCTCGAGCGCTATGCCGTTGAGGAGCCGCTCCGCTCCCTCCTGCCTCTGACGAGAGGTCAGGCTGTCGTGGGTGCCGGGTCGCACGCCTTCGACGACGTGCACGAGCACCAGCCTCAGCCCCAGGCGCATGCCCAGTGCGTGTGCCAGATCGGCGGCACTCCGACCGTCCGGCGTCTCTGTCACCCCGCAAACGACGGTTCCTCCCATGATCGGTCCTCCTCCGGTTCTTGCTACGTCTCTTCCGCTCTACAGCGTGGTCGAGCCGAGCTCCGGGCGCGATGGGGCGGGGACCCCATCTTGCGGGCGGTTGCATGGGGCGCCGCCGAGCGTTTGATCGGGTCGCGAGCCCATGGCCGTCGAGGCGCGGCGCCGGAACCATTGGTGTCAGCGGAACGGACTCCGGCGTGTCTCACACCTCAAGGGAAAGCGGGCAGCGAGCGCCCGTTCCGCCAAAAGAAGGCCGGGGCGCACCCCCCTTGCGCCCCGGCCGGCGACAAACCTACTGACCGAGGAGGCAAGAGTGCGACGCCCGCGTAGACGCAGAAACCCGTTCAGCTTCCTGTTCGCGAACACCAAGCGAGATCAGTACCTGGAGCAGTACGTCTTGCGCGAGTACCGGAAAGGGCGGCCGCTCGACGAGATCCTCGAGGATTCGTACATACGCGGCTGGTCGACTCCGGAAGAGCGCGCCAGGCTGCTCGAGCGTCCCAACGTCGTCGCCGCGATCGGCGAGCACGCGACAGGCGATCTGAGGGCGACGCTCGACAGCCGCAGCGTCGCGGTTTGATGCCACGAGTCGAAGCGCCCGAGAAGCACAGTCTCGTCTGCACCATGTGCGGCTACGGCGTCTTCCGGGAGGCTCCCCCCGAGCGCTGCCCGATGTGCCAGGCCGAGAACGCATGGGTCTACTCACCTGTGCGGTCGTTGACGAGGTTGGCAGCCGCCTGACAGAGCCCAAACCCAGAGTCGTGAACGTGCCGACCCGTACGATGCAAGGGATGGAGCGCAAGGTCGCAACGGTCCTTTTCGCGGATCTGGTCGACTCGACCGGTCTCGTCTCGAGTATGGATCCCGAGGTCGTTCGCCAGCGCGTCAACCGCTACTTCGAGGTCGTCTCAGGGCGGATCGAGGCCCACGGAGGCACGGTCGAGAAGTTCGCCGGCGACGCGGTGATGGCCGCGTTCGGCGTGCCGCTGACGCACGAGGACGACGCCGAGCGCGCCGTTCGAGCGGCTCTCGAGATCGTTCCGATGGTCGAGCAATTGGGTCTCGCCGTACGGATCGGCATTGAGTCGGGCGAGATCGTCATCGAGGACAGCGACTCCACGTTCGCGACGGGTGAGGCGGTCAACCTGGCGGCGCGCCTCCAGCAGGGGGCGGAGCCGGGTGAGATTCTCATCGGCAGCGCGGCTCGCCGGCTCGCGGCAAGTGCAGTAGAGGTCGACGACGCGGGCCCGCTCGAGATCAAGGGTCGGTCCGAGCCGTTGTGGACCTGGCGCGCTCTGCGAGCGCAGGATTCGAGCCGCCTCGCCGAGACGCCGTTCGTCGGGCGCGAGCCGGAGCTCGAGATGCTCGAAAACTCTCTGGCGCGAGCCGTTCGCAATCGGCGCCCCCAGCTCGTGACGATCTTCGGCGAGCCGGGCCTCGGCAAGACGCGGCTCGTCGTCGAGTTCACGGCTGGCGTCGAGCGGGTGACGGCGCTCGCGGGCCGGACACTTCCGTACGGCGAGGGGGTGACCTACTGGCCACTCGCCTCGATGATCAAGGCCAGCGTCGGGATCACCGACGACGATCCGGCGAACGAGGCCTTCGAGAAGCTCCGCGTCTCGTGTGAGAGCGAGGCTGTGGCCGACCTGCTCGCGGTCGCGCTCGGTGTGCTCGGCGCGGCGGAGGGCGAGCGGACGCCGGAACAGCTGAACTGGGCCGCATTGCGCTGGTGCGAGCAGCTTGCGGATGCGCAGCCGCTCGTACTCGTCTTCGAGGACATCCACTGGGCCGAGGAGCCTTTGCTCGACCTGATCGAGAACCTCGCCCGCTCGCTCCAGGACTCTCCGGTTCTGATCGTGGCACTGGCTCGGCCCGAGTTGCTCGACAGCCGGCCGTCCTGGGGTGGAGGGATCCGCAGCGCGAGCGCGATCGATCTCGCTCCCCTCGGCGGGAGCGAAAGCGAACAACTCGCTGACGCACTGCTCAGCCGCGGCGAGGTGGCGGCGGCGCAGCGAGGGCTCGTGCTCGAACGTGCGGAGGGCAACCCGTTGTTCCTCGAGGAGATTGCGCACGCGCTGCGCGACGGACGAGGCATCGAGGGAATCCCGGACACCGTGCAAGCGCTGATCGCTGCGCGGATCGACGGGCTCGAAGCCGGCGAGAAGCAGCTTCTGCAGAGCGCCGCGCTCGTGGGTCGCGTCTTCTGGCGGGGTGCACTCGAGTCGCTCGCCCCTGATCTCGAGGTCGCGGAGCTTCTCGACGTGCTCGTGGGGCGCGAGTTCCTCGTTCGCGAGGAGCTGTCGACGATCTCCGGCGATGCCGCCTTGCGCTTCAAGCACGGGCTCATCCGCGACGTGGCGTACAGCGGGATGAGCAAGGCGCGGCGCGCGGAGGAGCATCAAGGCTTCGCTGCCTGGGTCGAGAAACGTGCGCGAGACGAGCTGGCCGAGATTCGCGCTCACCACCTCGATCAGGCGGCCGAGCTGCGCGCCGAGCTCGAAGGGGCTGTCCCCGAGGGCCTCGC
>Ga0070707_100000238_pt1 | contig 55129 bp, 54 predicted proteins | sample KBSK5502metaG_FD_65468 | JGI IMG/M metagenome (GOLD analysis project Ga0070707, IMG submission 65468) | Corn, switchgrass and miscanthus rhizosphere microbial communities from Kellogg Biological Station, Michigan, USA - KBS K5-50-2 metaG | ecosystem: Host-associated > Plants > Roots >... | reverse complement strand
TGATTTTCTCCTGTCTGGGTCACACCACAGGAAATATCAGAGAGATGGAGTGCTTTTCAACTCTGATGAGTTGAAAAGCACTCCGAATTTGCGCCGCATTTATGCGACACGCTCTATATAAGTCCATCTTGCTTCAGCTCGTCGAGCAATTGGTCGTGCGAAATGGTCGGCTCATTCCGCCGTTCGGCCGCCGCCGCTAGGTCTTCAAGATCTTCCATCAATGATTGAAATTCTGCGAGAGAAAGAATCACCGCCGTTTTCTCTCCGGCAGCGTTCGTGACGTACTGAAGTTCCATCTGCTTTAAATCAACCATCTTCAATCTCCCAACACAGGTTATGCTAGATGTTCACAAAAAGGGCGATTATCGTCGGGCTGAACGAGCTTCATGAGTGCGTCCGGATGCCCTGCGGCAACAGCCGCGTCGTGAACCTCCTTGCCGCGCGGGCCGTGACTGATGAGCTGATCGCCTTTGAGTGCCACCCACTGGCCCACATACTCTTCGCCATGTTCTCGAAGCCACCGGTATTCAGCAGAAAGATCACGCTTGCTGGCCGCACGGGCTAGTGCGCGCGCCGCTTCAATAGCCTTTTCTTCCTCGCTCTGTGCCTTGAGGTATTCGCGCAGCTTTGCCAGGTCTTCCGGCGGTAATGCCTTGACCTGTAAAAGTACCTGCTCAAAATTAACCTGTGACATCGGCTACTCCTTTCCTTACTAGCGCTCACCTGACTTACGCAAACGTCCCACGCTTGATAAAACGCCCATCTCCCGGCTTGCCCTTGAACTCCCCATTTTCCACGATCACGCCCCCACGCGAAAGCACCGTCTCGGTCACACCCTTCACCGTCCATCCTTCATAAGCGCTATAATCAACCCGCATATGATGAGTTGCGGCGCTGATCGTCTGCTCTCGGTTGGGGTCGAAGATGACGATGTCGGCATCTGACCCGACAGCAATCGTGCCCTTCTTCGGGAACAATCCAAAAATCTTCGCCGCCGCCGTCGAGGTCAATTCGACGAAGCGATTGAGGCTGATGCGCCCCTGCGCAACCCCACCGTTGTAGATCAGGCTCATCCGGTGCTCGATCCCCGGCCCGCCGTTCGGGATCTTGCTGAAGTCGTCGCGGCCCAACTCCTTCTGCTCTTTCATACAGAACGGGCAGTGGTCGGTCGAGATCACTTGCAGGTCGTTGCCGCGCAGCCCCTTCCAGAGCAGTTCCTGGTTGGCCTTGTCGCGCAGCGGCGGCGTCATGACGTACTTCGCGCCCTCGAAGCCTTCAGCCTCATAGCGACTGTAATCGAGGAACAGATACTGCGGGCAGGTCTCGGCATAAACGGGCAGGCCCAGGTCACGCGCGGCCTGCACCTCTTTGAGCGCGTCGTAGCAACTGAGGTGGACGATGTAGACCGGGGCATTCGCCATCTCGGCAATCGCGATGGCGCGGTGCACGCCTTCGGCCTCGGCTTTGGTTGGCCGCGTGAGGGCGTGGTATTTGGGCGCGGTCTTGCCCTCGGCGAGGGCGCGTTTGACGAGCACGTCGATGACCACGCCGTTCTCCGCGTGCATGCAGACGAGGCCGCCGGCTTCGCCCGTGGTCGTCATGGCCTTGAAGATCGTGCCGTCGTCCACGAGGAAGACGCCAGGGTAGGCCATGAATAGCTTGAAGCTCGTCACGCCCTGGCGGATCAAGTCCTTCAGCTCCGGCAACCGCTCGTCGGGCAGGTCGGTGACGATCAGGTGGAAGCCGTAATCAATCGTCGCCTTGCCTTCGGACTTGCCGAACCAGACGTCGAGGGCCTGATTGAGCGCTTGCCCTTTGTACTGCACCGCGAAATCAATGATCGTCGTCGTCCCGCCGAAGGCCGCGGCGCGTGTGCCCGTCTCGAAATCATCTGAAGAGGAGGTGCCGCCGAACGGCAGATCGAGGTGCGTGTGCGGGTCGATGCCGCCGGGGATGACCAGCTTGCCGGTGGCGTCAATGGTCTTGTCCACTGTGCCCACCACGCCGCCGAGGTCTTTACCGATCAGCGTGATGGTTTCGCCATCGATCAGGATGTCGGCGGTGTAGGAATCTACTGCGGTGACGATATGGCCGTTCTTGATCAGAGTTCTCATAGTTTGGGCTCCTCATCGGAATAGCTGAAATTGCGTGAAGGGGCGGTTGAGATTGCCGATTAGCCGATCTTCGCTAACAATTCAGATGGCGCTAATACCTGAATTGCGGCTGACTGGAAACCGTCTCGGTCCCTTGTCACGATAGCATCGAGGCCGGCAATCACGGCACAGGCGATCTGGAGATTATCTTCAAAATCGCTGCCCGGCAATGCAGCAGCTTGCTCCAGGGCTTGGCGATCAACGGCGCAGACTTCAAATGCCTCTAGGCAGACGCGCACGGAATCTTGGGCCACCTCCAACCCGGCCAGTCGGCGGGCGATGTAAAAAATATCCGTGATCGTCGAGGCAGTCAGATAGCCCACGATGCGCCTGTCATCGCTGGCTCGCCAGACAGCGGCGGCCTCGGCCAACCACGGCTCGCGTGCCAGCAGGACGTCAAGCAGGACGTTGGTGTCGAGCAGGACGCGCATCAACGGTATTTCTCCAGACGGTGCTCATCTAACCACTGCTGAATTTCCTCATCGGTCGGGGCCGGCTGATGCTTCGAGACGAGCCCCAGCGCTTTCCCTAGTGTCTGTCGCGGAGCCGGTTTGGCCTCAGCCTCCGCCGCTAAGGTCTTTAGGATCTCCTGCACGAGCGTGAAGCGCCGGGGCGTGGGCCAATGGCGAACAATGTCGAGGATGCTCTCATAGCTGACCATTTCGGGTTGACTCATGGCTCCAGTCTTTCTCCTCTCACACACCTGATTCTCTGCGAAAGCCCATTATGCTCTCTCACCGCTCACCGGTTCAAATTGTTGCCAACCCGGCATCCAGCGCGGTCACCAACTCATCGACATGGTCCTTGTTGGCAATCAATGGCGGCCCGATGCGAATCACGTTGCCGTGCAGCCCGCCCTTGCCGATGAGCACGCCGCGCTTCTTGGTCTCCTCGGAGACTTTCAGCACCGCCTGCGGGTCGGGCTCTTTGGTCTGGCGGTCCTTGACGAACTCGAGCGCTTGCATCAAGCCCATCCCGCGGACATCGCCGATGGCGTCGTAGCGCTCTTGCAAGCCCATCAGCCGTTCGCGCAGGTAGCCGCCGACGACCGCGGCGTTGTGCGCGAGGTTCTCTTGCTCGATCACTTCGATCGTCGCCAGCGCCGCGCGCATCGAGACGGGATTGCCGCCGAAGGTCGAGAAGCTGAGGCTGGGGTAGGCGTCGGCGATCTCTTTGCGAGCGACGGTCGCGCCAATCGGGGCGCCGTTGGCCATGCCCTTGGCGAAGGTCATGATGTCCGGCTCCACGTCCCAGTGCTCGATGCCGAACCACTTGTCGCCCGTCCGGCCCCAGCCGGTCTGAACCTCATCGGCGATGAAGACGCCGCCGTACTGGCGGACGATGGCGACCGCCTCTTTGAAGTACTCCTTGGGCGGGACGATGAAGCCGCCGGAGCCGATAATGGGCTCGGCGATAAAGGCCGCGACCTGCCCCGTCGTTGAAGTTTCAATCAATTCCTTGAGGTCCTTGGCGCAGGCGATGCCGCACTCCGGGTACTTGAGGTGCAGCGGGCAACGGTAGCAGTAGGGCGCGACCGCTTGCACGTAGCCGGGCACTTGGGCGGGCAGGACGCGCCAGGGCGACTGGCCGGCCGAGGCGAGGGCCGACATCGAACGGCCGCTATAGCTGTGGCGGAGAGAAATGATCTCCTGGCGACCGGTGTAGAGCTTGGCCGCCACGATGGCCGTCTCGTCGGCCTCGGTGCCGCTGTTGGTGAAGTAGCTTTTCTCAAGCTTGCCCGGCGTGATCTCGGCGAGCTTCATGGCCAATTTCACCTGCGGCCCGCTCGCGTAGAGGGTGGAGGTGTGGCTGATCTCTTTGACCTGATCGATGATGGCCTCGGTGACGTGCCGGTTGGCGTGGCCGACGCTCGTGACGAGCACGCCGCCGAAGCAGTCGAGGTACTTGTTGCCGTCCTCATCCCAGACGTACATCCCCTCGCCGTGCGCGAGGGCGATGGGCTCGGCGTAGTAGTTGGTGGCGCATTTCCATAGATACTCTTTGTGCTTGCTGGTGGTTTCTTGATTGGACATTTATCGCTCCGATTCGGAAAATAGGACGCTTTAAAAGTTTGAGTGCTGAGTTTTTCAATTGGCTGTCTGGAACACGCCGGATCAGTACCGCGAGCGGTAGCGAGCGTGACTCCGAGATCAGGCCAGTGGCGGAAGCGACGCTCGCTACCGCTCGCGGTACTGATCCGGACACACAATCTAAAACTCAACGCTCTTCGCCTTGACGCCTGCGATTGTATCGCTACTCGTTCGGCGGACCAAAGCCGGAAATTACAATCCGGTAAGATTGCGCGAAAAGGGAAGAAAAGGGAAGGGTGCTCCGTCTAATGGGTGATGAGTAAGCGGCGAGGGAAGAGATGGAGCCATGCGCGGTAATGAGCGAACAAACAGTCAACCGGCGCGTCATCGAAGCCTGCCAGGCGGGCGACCGCGAGGCTTTCCGCGTGCTCTTCGAGGGCTATAAAGATAAGGTCTATTCGATCGCTTACCACTTCAACAGCGACGAGACTTCGGCCCGTGACGTCACCCAGCAGGTTTTCCTGAAGCTCTTCGGGAGCATCAAACAGTTCCGCCACGACGCCGAGTTCACCACCTGGCTCTACCGCTTAGTGGCCAACACGTGTATGGACGAGTTGAGAAAACAGAGGCGCTTCGTCCCCTTCGGCGATGAGGTCGAGGTCAAGGAGCCCATCGGGAAGAGGGGGGCGGAGGAGCGCTTCACCCGGCTGGAGATCGCCGATTCGGTCAAGGCCGCGATCACGGAGCTGAAGCCAAAGCTGCGCCTGGCGATCCTGCTGAAATATTTCGAGGAGCTCTCGTATGAAGAGATGGCCACCGTGCTGGGGTGCTCCAAGGGCACCGTGGCCTCGCGCCTCAACCGCGGCCATAAGATGTTAGCGCGGAAACTGGCACACCTGCGCAGCGAGATGGTTTGAGGAGAAGTCAGATGTTCAAGCAGCATGTCGGCAAAGAGCTTTCCGCTTACTGCCACGGAGAATTGGGACCCGAAGACTCGCGCCGAGTCGCCGCGCACTTAGAAAGTTGCGGGCGGTGCCGGAAGGAGTATGAAGAAGTCCGGCTCGGCGTCTTCCTGGCCGGCCACCTCTCGCCTGAGACGGCCCCCGCGGCGATGTGGGGCGAGATCGAAAGGTTGTTGGATGGGCAAGCGGCCGGGGCGCGATCCGCGAATGTTGGCTGGTGGCCGGAGTCGCTGCGGTTCGCCTTCCCTCTCAGTGGTTATCCTCTGGCCGCGCTCACCGCCGCGCTCGTTTTGGCCCTGGGCCTTGGGGCTTGGTACTACTGGCGTTTGTCAAAGCCGGCTTGGGAGATGGTGTTCTTTAAAGCTGGCTCAGATCGCATCGAAAAGACCGGCCGGATCGCGGTTGGCGATTTGCTCGCGACCGACAGCACCACGCGAGCCAAGATCGAGGTCGGCAAGATCGGCTATGTGGAAGTCGAGCCCAATTCGCGCATCCGCCTCATTCAAGCCCGCGAGACCGAACACCGTCTCGCGCTCGACCGCGGCACCATGCACGCGCAGATCTATGCCCCGCCGCGGTTGTTCTTCGTCAACACGCCGTCGGCGGTCGCCGTGGATTACGGCTGCGCTTACACGCTGAAGGTGGACGAGTCGGGGGCGGGCCGCTTGCACGTAACTTCGGGCTGGGTGGCTTTAGTGCTGCAAGGCCGCGAGTCGAGGGTGCCGGCCGGCGCCGCCTGCGAAATGCGGCCGGGAGTCGGGCCGGGGACGCCGTTTTTTATTGACGCCTCGGAGGCGTTGAAACAGGCGCTCTCGAAGTTTGACTTCGAGCACGGCGGCGCCGAGTCGCTCGAGACCGTGCTGGCCGAGGCGCGCAACTACGACACCATCACGCTCTGGCATCTGCTCTTCCGCGTGGATGAGGCTGAGCGGGGCCGCATCTATGACCGGATGGCGGCCCTGGTCCCACAGCCTGAGGGGGTGACCCGCGAAGGAATCATGAAACTCGATCAGAAGATGCTCGACCACTATCGAGAGGAAGAGTTGGCCCTCTACTGGTTGCGCAACGAGCTTCAGACCGGGCCTAAAGCACGGCCCTGAATCACACCGGGATAGGCGATGGACCGCGGATGATGCGGATACGGCGGATGTGCGCGGATCAAGCCAAAGAGTAATCTGCGCCCATCCGCCGTATCCGTGGTCTATCGAGCCTGATGCTTCTGCCCCAATGTCGTGTGATGACCTGTCAAGATTGACGAACCCAAACGCCGTAGAGTAGAGTCAACCCACCTGGGCCAGGACGAGACGGAGCCTGAGTATTAACGCAAAAAATGAATCTATTTCTCGCAGGAGTGTAAAGATGGACAGACGAAGCTTCTTCAAGACCACTGCACTGGGGGCGGCGGCCACGCTGCTGACGAGGCCAGCCTTGATGGGCGCCGCGCAGGATACCAGCCTGCTGAAAAAGGCCGTGCTCATCAGCATGCTGCCGAAAGAGATGAGCTACTACGACCGCTTCAAGCTGGCGGCCGATGTCGGCTTTGAAGCCGTCGAGGCGCAGACGGCGGCCGACCCCAAGGAGGCCGAGGCGATCAAGGAGGCGTCCGAGAAAGCGAAGCTGCGCATCCATTCGGTCATGAACATGGACCACTGGAGGTTCCCGCTTTCAAGCTCGGACCCGGCCGTGGTCGAGCATAGCTTGAAGGGCATGGAGACCTCGCTACGCAACGCCAAGCTGTGGGGCGCCGATACGGTGCTGCTCGTGCCCGCCGTGGTCAATCCGCAGACGAGCTACCGCGACGCCTACACGCGGTCTCAGGTCCAGATCAAGAAATTGATCCCGCTGGCCAAAGAGCTGGGCGTGGTCATCGCCGTCGAAGAAGTGTGGAATAAATTCTTGCTCAGCCCGATTGAATTCGCCAAGTACGTCGACGAATTCAACAGCCCGTGGGTGCGGGCCTACTTCGATGTCGGCAACGTGGTGCTCTACGGCTACCCGCAGGACTGGATCCGCACGCTCGGCAAGCGCATCATGAAGTTCCACCTCAAGGATTTCAAATTCGAGACCAGGCAGTGGACCCCGCTCCGCGAAGGCAGCATCGACTGGCCGGAGGTCCGCAAGGCGATTGCCGAGATCGGCTTCTCCGGCTACTTGACCGTGGAGTTAAGTGGCGGCGATGCGGCCTACCTCCGTGACGTGAGCGCGCGGGTGGACAAGATTTTCGCCGGGGAATAAGGTCTGGCTTAAAACGCAATGCGCCCGCGGAAGCTGGTCCATCCGAGCTTCCGCGGGCGCATTGCTATTCAGCAGTTATTACTTGAGCAATTGATCGAGGCTGCGGATCACCTCAGCGTAAGCCTCCCCCTGCTCCGGGTCAAATCCGACGTGCTTACGATTTACCTTTCCTTCACGGTCAATGACCACCACCGTCGGGAGCGCGTCCAGCCCGAAGGCGTGATAAGCAGCCTGATCAGGGTCGCGCAGCACCGTCAGCCGCCACCCGTGCTGCCGCGCGAAGGCTTGCAGGTCGGCATCCGAGGCATAATTCTTCGCGCCCGCTTTCGCGCTGTTGGTAGTGACCCAATAAAAGTTGACGTCGCGGCCGGCATAGCGGTCGGCGAGTTTCTGGAGGGCCGGCAATTCCTTCGCCGCGAGCGGAACCCAAGTCGCGCCGAATGAGAGCACGACCACCTTCCCGCGATTATCGGCGAGGCTAAAATTGCGGCCGTCCACCGAGCGTAGCACTATCTGCGGGGCCTGCGCCACGGCGGCACTGATCATGGCGGCCAAGATCACGAGGGCTAAGACTGGTTTCATTTTTATTTGCTGGAGCATGGTTTGTCGATTCTCTTTCTCCGAATAGCGATGGGCATCCATTCAGATGCGAATAATGAGGGAATGGTTCGACCTTCGTCCACTCCATTGTGACTTTCGGGAGCAGGGAATGTCAAATGAGTGGCCATGCCCATCACGAAGATCAGGGCGATAGACCTGGATGATTCCATCTGCTGGTAAACTTGAAAGGGCATGCAAACGACTAGCGCCTCCTGTTCCAATCCCCACCCAGATTCCCGACGCTTCTGGCTTAGAAATTGCTCAATTATGAGTAGCTGACTTAGAAGGCGTCATCCCCTAATACAAATCGACGAGGAGACAATCATGTTGGGATTGATTTTGCGTAATGGGGGAACGTTCTTATCGCTGCTCACACTGCTGATCTTCGCGGGAATATTGCTCGGCATTCCGCTCGTCATCACTATCATCAGCTTACTCAGAGAGCGATTCGGGGTGAAAAAGCAGGACTACTTAGCTACCGCATATGCCAGAGTAGACCCACGGTGGACTCTTAAGAGTAAAGTTCGTAATGTCGGCCAAGTTTAAGTTGAGTCAAGGTGGCCTTGGGTAGGTGTGAAGACGAAAAATGGCCACCATTGCGCTCCTTGATCTCAGCAGCATAGACCCTCAGCCCTGGCTGGCCTACTTTCTATTGGTGCACCTTAAGAAGACAGGTCGTACGAAAGCTATGCATAGGGCTTTGGACTGTGCTGTCGAGGGCAAATAAAAAACTCCTATCGCCTCAGAGAAAGCTCGACCTGAGGCGATAGGAGGCCGCTGTGGATGCGGTTAGACTACAGTCCGACGGCCGGTCAGGAGTTGGATCAACAAGACCACAGCCGCAATCACCAATAGTAGGTGGATCAACCCGCCGCCGATCTCTCCGATGAGGCCAACCAACCACAGCACCAACAGGATTGCTAGAATGGTATACAACATTTTTGGCTTCCTCCTTCTCTGCTTCTTCCCCACGCCCTGACTATGGCAATGACTGTGCCAATGCACGGTTGGAGAGGAGATTAGCTGAAGGTTAGGCAGGATAAAGCTTTGGCGTCTAACCCATCGGACCCTCACCTCTCCACGTTTTGATGGGGCGTATGGCCATGCGGACACCTCAGCGTGTCGGCGTGTGCTCTCGCCGAGCCTCGGCACCCAAGGCACGCTCGATAAGTCGACATTGATCCCGACTCAGACTCTGCGGCAGGTCGGCTAGTGCAAACCACTCGGCACTGATGATCTCCGGGCTTTGCGGCTGTGGGTGGCCGGGTGGCCGGCAGCATCGGCAGCGGAAGATGACCTCGACCTGATTGATAGCCTTGAGCGTGCGCACAAAGGCCAACTCTATGTCCTCCGGCTCCAGGCCGATCTCTTCGCGCAACTCGCGCCGGATGGCCTCCTCCGGTTGCTCGCCTTGGTTGATGAAGCCGCCGGGGATACCCCAACCGCTGCCCGCACGAAAGGCGTGATGGAGTAGTAAGACGCGGCCCTGCGCGTCCATCATCACCGCCCCGGCCGTGACCGTGAAGCGGGCCTCGGCGAGCAGCACGCCCCAGCGACGCCACCGCTTCGGGGCGCTGCGCCATAAGGCTCTCAGAATTCTTCTCCACATGCTTCATCAAGCTTACAACAAAAGCGCGGCGAAGCAGCAACGTTTTGAAATCGTAGCGAGCCGCCAAATTATCGGCATGAAAAAAGCTGCTGGCCAGACATCTATCCGACCAGCAGCTTTGCCATCTCAATGGATCAACGGTGCGCGGTGAGCAAACCGTCGCGGCCTCTATCCGATCAGTCGAGTGGTTCGACGCGAATCTTCGTACACTTCACGGTCCCAGCTCCGGAGATAATCACGCTCCCATGAAGGTCATAGATGTCCACTTTGACCAGGCCGCTGATCTCAGTGCCGGCTTCATTGAGCTTGAACTTCACCCGGCCTTTGAAGGTGGAGTTGAGATTCCCGTCACTGTCGAAGAGCAGTTGCTTGTAGATGATGGTGAACTCGTGGTCGCCAGTGCGCTCCCAGGCGCCGTGTTCGGCGGTGTTCAGTTGGGGGGTCGGCGGCCCCGCGTCCGACACGACGACCGTGCCATCTGCGCCGAAGGTGAAGAGAATCTGAAACGGTGGCGGCCCGCCTTCTTCTAGGGTAAGGACTCCTTCCCACGAACCGGTGAAGGCGTTGATTTGCGCTTGCTTGGCTCGCTCCAGCAGATCGAGGAGGCCGCCTTGACCGGCTGCCTGCGAGTCTGACTGCTCGACCGTTTGCGCCAACACCGGCGGGTTGGCGCTCAAACCGGAGATGGCCGTCATCACGGTGATGATGAGGGCTAAGAAGATTCTTTTGGTGATCATAAACTTTCCTCCTTCTTTGATAAGTTGATGGTGAAAACTGCTGATCCTGGTGATCAGCGATCTGATCCTACGCATGGTCTTGATCCTTCCTTTCACTGATGTGTTCGCAATGAATTGAGGCAGACCCAGAGCTGCCCCTGAGTGGTTTCGGTAAAGTGGAGCCGACCATCTTCCACCCGGCGGTAGATGGCCCGCGGACTGAGGTCGGCGAGGATGGCGGCCTCCTCCGGCCTGACCATCCTGGCCTGCCGGGCGCACTCCGGGCACCAGACGAGCACTGGCTGGCCGGACCGCCTGATGACCAAGATCTGCTCGGTCTCGACCATGATCTCCGTCCTCCTTCTCTTCCTCACGTCTCCTCCATTAGTTATTGCCTCGGCCGCTCGCCTCGCACTACAATGAGCGCGGCCTTCGCGGCTTTGGAGCTTCAAACATCGCAGTCGCCGTCTCAGCTCGCGTCGGAGGATAAGCCGCGAGCTTCAGGGAAGTCCTTCGCAAACGCAGAAAAAGTCCCGAAAGATTCCCGAAAGAGTTCCGAAAGCGGTTATGCCCAACCCAGCCAAACACTTCTATGAATTCGGCCCCTTCCGCCTCGACACGCGGGAGCGCCTGTTGCTGCGCGAAGGCCAGCCGGTGCCGCTGACGCCGAAGGTCTTCGACGTGCTCTTGGTGCTGGTCGAAAACCGCGGGCACATCCTGGAGAAGGATGAGCTACTGCAGGCGGTCTGGCCCGAAAGCTTCGTCGAGGAGGGCAACCTCAATCGAAATATTTCGACGCTCAGGAAAGCCTTGGGCGAGGAGCCGAACGAGAAGCAGTACATCGAGACGGTGCCGCGCCGCGGCTACCGCTTCGTCGCGGAGGTGAGGGAACTGGAGGACGAAGGCGGTGACCTGATCGTCGAGAAGCGGACCAGGGCGCGCCTGGTGGTCGATGAGGAGGAGAGCGCGGTGGATGACGGGCCGAAGTTTCTTCCCGCCGATGCCTCCCTGCCTCGCCCTCGCGGCTGGAGACCGAGCGGGAAAGTTCTGGCTCTCTCCACCTTCGTGATCGGGGTGGCCGCGGTCATCGTCTACCTTGGGACGGCCCACCGACAGCCGGCGGGCATGGCGGTGAGGTCAATGGCCGTGCTGCCGTTCAAGCCCTTGGTGGCCGGCAGCAGCGACGAATATCTGCAGCTGGGCATGGCGGATGTCTTGATCACCCGGCTCAGCAATCTCAAACAGATTATCGTGCGGCCCACGAACGCCGTGCGCAAGTATGCGGGGCTGGAGCAAGACCCGGTCGCGGCCGGCCGGGAATTGAAAGTCGAAGCCGTGCTGGACGGGAACATCCAGCGGCTGGGTGATCGGGTCAGGGTGACCGTGCGGCTCGTGAGCGTCGCCGACGGGGCGCCGCTCTGGGCGGAGAAGTTTGATGAAAAGTTTACCGACATCTTCCTAGTGCAAGACGCGCTTTCGGAGAGGCTGGCTCAGGCGCTGGCCTTGAAGCTGAGCGGTGAAGAGAAGCGGCTGCTCACCAAGCGTGAGACGCAAAACACGGAGGCTTTCCAGGCCTATCTCAAAGGCCGCTACTTCTGGGGCAAGTGGACCGGGCCGGGGCTCCAGAAATCAATCGAGTATTTCGAGCAGGCGCTCGCCCAGGACCCGGCCTACGCCTTAGCCCACTCCGGCCTGGCCGACTCGTATAATCTGCTCGGCTACATGGGTATCTGGCTGCCGCGCGCGGCCTATCCCAAATCCGAAGCCGCCGCCATTCAGGCGCTGAAGCTGGATGACACGCTCGGCGAGGCCCACCTGTCGCTGGCCAAGACCAAACTTTTCTACGACTGGGACTGGCCGGGCTTTGAGCGAGAAATGAAGCGCGCCCTGGAACTCAATCCGAACTACGCCGACGCTCACGGCATGTACGGGACGTACTTCCTTGCCATGGGCAGATTCGATGAGGCCGTCAGAGAGAGGCAACGCGCGCAAGAGCTGGACCCGCTCTCGCCGCTCTTCACTAACGCCATGGGCTGGTCGTTCTTCTACGCACACCAATACGACCGAGCCATCGACTGGTACAAAAAGGCGCTGGAGCTGGACCCGAACTTCGTCGTCGCCCACCATGACCTCGGCACGGTCTATGATCTCAAGGGGAGCTACGACGAAGCCGTCGCCGAGTTCCTCGAAGCGAAGGCCATCTCAGGCGCGAGCCAGGAAACGGTCGCGGCGCTCAAGGAAGCTTATGCGGCCTCGGGGCGAGCGGGCTATTGGCGGAAGGAACTCGAACTGGCCAACGAGCAATTGGCGCACGGGCGCGTCAGGCCGTGGCGCATGGCCGTCATCTATACGGCGCTGGGAGACCGAGATCAAGCCTTCGCCTGGCTCGATAAAGCTTATGAGGAACGCGCCAGTCTGCTGATCTTCCTCAAGACGAATCCGATCTTCGACAGCCTGCACTCGGACCCACGCTTCACAGACCTGCTGCGGCGCATCGGGCTGGAGCCGTAAGTAGGAGCAATTGCCGGACGGATGCCGCTCCGATGAGAAGACAGACGCCGTGAAGGTGTGCCATAATGATCACGCTATGGCGACGACTCTCATTCCGACGATTACCGCAATGCAAGCTCAGGCCGAGGCTTTTGGCTTCCTCAACGATCATCTCCCGGACCGCATTATTACTGGGCCTCCACGCCTGGACGAGATCGACCAAGTCTGGCGCGTTCCCGTCGTCCTGTCATACCCCCAGCTCGGCATTCTCGGCGAAGTGGGAGAGATCGTTGTCAATCCGACCACCGGAGAGATTGTAGCCTACACTCCGGTTGAGCAGATCCGGACAGCGGCTTTAGCGCTGGCTGAACAACATCGTGAGCAGATCGAAGCCCCCCTTCCATAAGCAAGAAACATCCTATTCCTGTGTCGCAGCCTGCCTGCGGATGGTGCTCGGCAGCTTTGGGGTGGACATCCCGGAGAGCCAATTGCGCGCCGCCTGCGACAGCACGATCATCGGAACTGATGCCTTGAAGGTTGTGGATGCGGCACGTCAATTGGGCTTCACCGGCAGCGCGAAATACACGCTGACCTTAGATGAGTTGCAAGCGGCCGTGGCCGCCGGCCACTTCCCCATGGTCTTTGTTTCGTTGCTCCCGATTGATGCCAAGCCTGATATTCACGCCGTCGTCGTGGCTGAATGCGCCGCGCAAGAGGTCGCGATCCTTGACCCGCTCCAAGGCGAGCGCCAGATCCCGCTCCCAATTTTCCAAGCGGCTTGGACGATGGGCCGCAACCTGGCCATTCTGATCGAGCGTTGATCGCTGCGGCGCGTCGGGCAGGCGCAATGAGGTCTGCCGCCAATCAGCGTAGCTTCCGCTTTTTTCAGCGCCGATCGGCGGACGACTGCTATCGCGTTGTGTCGGCACGAATCATGCGGATGCCGAAGACCCCTGCCGTCTCATTGCCCTCCGTGGCCTGGAAGCGCACACCCACTTTCTGCTTGCCCTTCACCAGGTCGGCGGGGATCGCGTACTCGACATCGAAGAAGCCCTTGGAACCGCTACCGGGGCGGTGCCGCTCGATCCTTTGCTCTCCGACGCGCACGCCGTCCACTAAAATCTCGAAGGTCCGTGTCGCCCGCTCCTCACCGTGATAGGTCACGATCAGAGCCATCGGGTGATCTGCATCCACAGGCAGATCGAAGGAGAACCATTTCTTGCTGCTGCGGCCGGGCCGTCCCGCGACGCGGACCGGTGACGTCTCTTCGCCCTGCTGGTTGAAATCCCGTTCCGGCTGCATCTCGCCCGGCTGCGCAAAGCCTACCGTAGCCGCTTCTCGCTGGCGCAGCCGTTCCCGTTCGGCGGCCAGCTCCGCAGCTTTCTTTTCCCATTCCACAGGCGTGAACAGGTCCCAATACACCGAGTAGGTGCGCCGATGCAGGCGGTAGAACGGCACGAGTTCCACGTCCTGCTCGCGCCCAACGCCCTCAGTGCGGAAATCACCCGGCTTGCCGGTGACCGATTTGATCCAGTCTGCTAATGGTCGTTCTGCCGCCACCAGCGAGGGCACATTGATCGGCGGCCCGGCAGGTTGTCCACCACGCCCGCCGCCTACACGTTCCGGTCCCAGGTCACCGGCCATGACTAAAGGCCCCCACAGAATGGCGGCCACGCGCGCGTTGTCAGGCAACGGCTCCAGGCGAAGCGTCTTGGGCAGCGTCACGGCCACCGTGTCTCCACTCTTCCATCTCCGCTTCAGCTCGATGTAGGAGCCGGGCTTGGACAGCTCCTTCACAGGCTGGCCGTTGAGCTTGACGGTGAATCCTTTCTCTGCCCAGGAAGGACGGCGCAGTGCCAGGGTGAATTGTCTGGGCGCTTTGAGCGTGAGCTTCAGCGTCGCCGATTCGCCTTCAGGAAAATTCGTCTCCATCGCCAAGTCTACGCCCGCCGCTTCCCACCTGGCCGTGGAAGGCACGTACAGATTGACCCAGAGCTGGTCGCCGGACTCGTAATAAAGCCCGGCGCCGTGCAGCGCGTGGCTTTCCATGCCTGAGCCGACGCAGCAGGTGAAGCTGCGGAACATGTCTTGATACTCGTGCCGGACGCCATGCCCGACGGGCACCATGTAGCAAGTCCGCCCGTCCTCTGGGTCCATCGAAGCGAGAATGTGATTGAACAGGGCCCGCTCGTGGAACTCGGCGTATTTGATGTCGGGGTGCAGCGCGAACAGCTTGCGCGTCATCTTGATCATGTTATAGACGTTGCACGTCTCGGCAGTGCGCCCGTCCACCCGGTCGCTCAACTGATCGGGCGGGCCGAAGTATTCGTCCTTACCGTGGCCGCCAGTAGCGAAGCTGTGGTGATTGATCACCGCATCCCAGAAGAAGTGGGCAGCAGCGCCGTCAGTCTGATCGCCCGTGTAGGCGTAGCGCACCAGGGAGCCGAGGAGCTTCGGCACCTGCGTGTTGCCGTGCAGACCCGGCAGGATGTTCTGCTGGCGCGCGAGCGGCTCAAGCACGGCTCGGTGATCGAAGCGGTGCGAAAGATCGAGCCAGCGCTTGTCGCCCGTGTCGGCGTACAGGTCGGCCAGCACCTCGGTCATGCCCCCGAACTCAGTGTTGAGCATCTTCTGCAACTGCGCGTCATCGAGCTTGGAGAGAATCCCTTCGGCCCAGGCGGCGAACTTGATCTCCACTTCCAGCGCCGTGCGGTTGCCGGTCTGGCGGTAAGCATCGCCCAGCCCGGCGAAGGTTTTGTGCAGCACATACCAGGGAGACCAGAGACCGTTTAAGTCGAAACCGCCCGAACGAATGTTGCCCCTCGACACTTCGATGAATTGCTCCTTGCCATTCGCGAGCGCGCCCAGGTAGCCGTCGCCGTGCTTGTCCTGGACCTCCTTCATCTCCCGGACGAGGTAGTCAGCCCGCTCTTTGAAACGCCCGTCGCCCGTCGCGGCATACATCAAACTCACGGCCGACAGGTAGTGCCCGGCAATATGGCCGGTGAGGTTTCTGCCGTCTCCGTCCCAGCCGCCATAGCCTTGGGCCTTAGGTTCCAGCCCGGCACGCTGGCGGTAGTAAGCCATCATGCGATCAGGCTCGAGCTTGAGCAGGTACTCCGCGTCCAAGTCTTGCGCGTGCTTGAGCGGCCCGCCGGTCAAGCGGACGGCCGACAAAGGCAGCGGGCGGGCGACGTCGGGAATGGCATTCCTGATCTGCCGAGCACTGGCGGCGCCAGCGACAATCAGGGCGGCGATGGCGAGGTTAACGGCCATCATTCTGATTTGAGTTATTGGCATGGAGAACTCCTCGCAGCAAGGCTTTAATGCGTCAGCTTCGTTGACCGGCTGTTATCTTAAAGCGACCCCCGTGCAAATGAAAGTTCGCGGCGCCAAGGTCGCAACTATTGCGCTTGCATCCCCGCCCGGCGCTTTGCCGACCTGCTCCGATCTGCTGCGGCGCATCGGAATCGGCCTAACTCTTCAGGCGATCTTCCCTTTTCCGTCCATCGGCGCGTATGATCTACCCTATCATCAGCGCTGTTTTCTATCGATCACAGGGCAAAGCGGTGAAGATCAAGCGGAATGACGAGTGGGATTACGCCGACGCGCTAGGCCATTACACGCTGGTGCGGCGCATCGGACACCGGCTGCTCGCCTGCCACCCGCCCTACGTCGTGGGCATCTGCGGCTCGTGGGGCGCGGGCAAGACGAGCTTCCTGCGCAAGCTGTGGGCCTATCTGGGTGGGGCGGTCGAATGGGAGAATGGCAAGGTTCAGAGTCTGGATAAAGCCGGTGAACGGTCCGGCTGGTTCAAAGAAAGTCCGAAGGACTTCACTGACCACACCGGCGGCAGAGAGGTCAAACTCGTTTGGTTCAACCCCTGGCAACATCAATTCGAGTCGACCCCGCTGGTGGCCCTGTTGCAGGAGATTCGCAGCAGCTTGAGTCCTTCCGACAAGGCGCTCAGCAAGATGGGCAAGGCCGGCCGGATCGCGGCTTATAGCCTGTTCAATTCCTTACCCAAGCTGGGTCTGGAGATTGGCGTCTCGGGCTACAAAGTCAAAGCCGAATCCCAGTTGCCGACGGCTAAATCCATCGGCGAACTCAAGAGTGAATACGAGGCCGAGCATTTTTCCGCCGCGCTGACCTCGCAGCGCTTCCGCGATTGCTTCGAGGCCGCCATCGAGGGCGTGTTGGGCAAAGACGGCCTGCTGGTGATCTTCATCGACGATCTTGATCGCTGCGAAGGCGAGGTCTCGTATCGGCTGCTCGAAGCGCTCAAGCTCCACCTCAGCGCGAAGAATTGCGTCTACGTGCTCGGCATCGATCAGCAGCATCTGGAGAGTTCGATTGCGCGGGCGCTCTCCGGCGAGAAGGAGACGTGGCGCTACCGCCCGCTGGCGCGCGATTACCTGAGCAAGATGTTTCAGACCACGTTCCTGGTGCCTATGCCGCGCAACGCGAACAAGTACATTGACCTGTTGCTCGACCGCGATGACGGCCTCTTCCACGGGCGGCTGCGCGAACTGTTCGACTTCACGCTGAAGGATTTCACCAACGAGGACTGGCCCCGGCTAGTGCGGGCGCTGGATGTGAACTTGCCGCACAACCCGCGCAAGCTGAAATCCTTCATCGCCTCGTGGAAGACCTATCTGGACGTGCTGCCCGCGCCCTCCGACGGCGAAGGCAAGCTCGACTGGCGGCTGACGCTGATCCTGCACTACCTGGCGCAGTTCGAAGAGCCGCTCTACCGGCGCGTCGAGCAGTTCCCGAACTTCTACAACCAGCATTTGCTCCCCTTTTGCCAGCGGCAGTTGATCAGACCGCACCCGCTCTTCGACGGGCTGGAGATTCCCGCCGAGGAGCCGGTGTCGCACCCGGCCGTCACACCAACCGCCGCAAATGAATCTGGCGCGCTCAGCGTCACTCCGACCGCGTCCGGCAGCGCCCCGGAGAAGAAGGATGACGCCCAGCCGCTGCCGGAGCCGCGCTTCTTCTGGATCAGCCGCCTGATCAACGAGCTGGCCAAGGAGCAGAAGACGATTGAGCCGGACGCGATCCGCCGGCACTTGCCGCAGGCGACCACGGCTGAGGAGGCGTAAAAAATTGAAGCCTGGCCCTGGGTACGCACGCTTCCAGCGTGCCGGGATGGCGGAGCGGAGCTTGGAAATGACAGGTCACTTCACGAAAGCCAGCACGCTGGAAGCGTGCGTACCCAGGTTTGAGTTATGGCGAGCATCTTGAGAAAAAACCTGGCCAGGGATTACGCCCTGACGCTGTCGTGGCGTTACGCCGAGGTCGAATTCCTCGGCCTGCCGAACCTGAAGGACGAGCGCGTCTTCCGGCTCGAACACATCTACGTGCCGCTGCGATTGTGCCGCGACTGGGCGGACAGAGCCGACAAGCAGAAGACCTTCTACGTGCCCAAGGCCCTCCAGGAGCAGCGCCACCTGGTCGTGCTCGGCGATCCGGGGAGCGGGAAATCGACGCTCGTCAAAGTGCTCACCTACGCGTTCGGCGAAGCCGACAGCAACGCCTACAAGCGGGCCTGCGGCGAGCTGATCCCGATCCCGATCATCCTGCGCGATTACAAGACCCGCCGGTGGCAGAACTACGAAGACATGCTGCGCGACTTCATCGCCACGCTCGATGACGACATTCGCAGCGAGATCACGCCCGCATGGCTGCTGGAGCACTGGCGCAAAGGGAAAGCGATTTTGTTGGTTGACGGCCTGGACGAAGTCGGCTTGCGCGAAGAGCGGCTCCGACTGCGAGACGAAATCCTCTTCCCGCTGCTGCGTGGCTCCCTCAACAGCTACGTCCTGCTGACCAGCCGCATCGTCGGTTATGAAGAGGTCCCCTTTGATTTCATCCTGGCCGAAGGAGAGAAAGTCGCGACGACCGGCGCTTTGACGTCGCCTTTCCTGATGCTCGACCGTTTTTACGTCGCGCCGTTCGATGACGAGGAGATCGCCCAGTTCATCACGCGCTGGTACCAACTGCGCGAGACCTTCCCCGACAAACAACGCGAAGGGGTCGAGTCGCTCACGCGCGCGCTCGACCAAAACGACCGCGTCAAACGGCTGGCCCACAACCCGCAGTTGCTGACGCTGATGGCCTTGATTCACCGCGTGACGGCCAACCTGCCGTCCGGGCGTGTTGAGCTGTACGACAAGATCGTCGAAGCCTACCTAGAAACGATTCAGGTCTACCGCAAGCTGGGCACGCCCGCCAAGCTGGACGAGATGAAGCGCTGGCTGGCCAAAGTCGGCTGGGAGATGCAGGTGCGGCGCGATGAGATGGTCAAGAAGATGTCTAGTGACCCGACTGATAACCTGTTGATGTCGCACAGGGAAATTAAACGGTGGCTGACTGAGGCAATTGCGAAGGAACGCGGCCAGACTGAGGCACTGGAGTTGGCCGATCATTTTCTGGACTATGTGGCCAAGCGCAGCGGATTGCTCGTCCCGGTCGGACCGGAGAAGTTTTCGTTCGCCCACCTGACTTTCCAGGAGTATTTCGCCGCCTTTGAATTACGCGGCTGGGTACGCCGCTTCGACGAACTGGCTAAAACCTGTGCGGAATTGGTGTCCAAGCGTCACTGGCATGAAACGCTCAACGTGCTGTTTGAGATGCTGACCGAGTTTCCTGGCGCGTGCGACGACCTGTTTGAATTGATGGCAGAGCAAGCCACCGATCAGTATAGCGCGGCGGAATTCTTCTCCGTTCTATTACTTGATGAGCAGAGTGGGCTGAGCCATACCAAAAGAGAGCAAGCCGCTCAGTTTGTACTTAAGGAAGTTTGCGAGAACTTCGACGTTACTGATGACTCAATCGTTAAAAATCTTAAGCAGCTTGAGCCATCTCAATTCGAGCAGTGGGTCAGGCGATCTCTGATTGACCAATTGTGGACCGCCCCACCATCCGCACTAAAGCGCAATTTCTTCTTCGCCGGAGAGGACCTGATTGAGGACTGGCCAGAGCACCTGAAAGAGATGGTCATGGCTCGTGGCCATCTGGGTTGGGATCGAGAACAACTTATAACTATTACACTAATTGGGGTCGGCAAAGAAGAGATTGTTAAATGGGCAGCCGTTCAGCTGCCCCTGCCACTTTGGCTTGTGCCTGTTGCCGGGTTCTGGTGGGGTATTACGAGCATCAGTTTAGCTGAACTCAATCTCACTATCATCCTCAACACACATACAATCTCGCCGCGCCATTTATTACTGGCGCATTCTGGTTTCGCTCTTACCATCGGCGGCTCACAAATTTTAAGATCGCTTATTCCGGTGAGATCTCTGGATCGGTACTTAAAGCGGTCTCTGGATCAGTCTCTAGATGGGGAACTAAAAATGTATACGGCTATAGGTCTAATTCCATCTCTGAGCCGTCCGCTGCACCGAGAGATGGCTCGGGAGATAGCTCAAGAAATAGATCAGCAGATGACTCCAGGAGCGCAAGAGGAGGTATATTCTGAGTTAATTAGTAATCTGGCTCAAGACATAAGCAAAGCAGTTGCATCGCCTCGCTTAGCACTAACTGGTAAGGACGCCGATGTCCTCGTAACTATCTGCGCTGATGTCGAATGGTTGGCCTTTCAACCCGACTGCGAGGAAGAGCGCACTACAACCATCGAAAAATTGCACGGAATGTTGCCCGGCGCTGACGACTGGACACGGTTGCTTCTAATCAATAATCTGATCACGCTCAGCGCGGGCACGCCGGAGCTGTGCGCGGAACGCAATCGATTGCTCGACCTAGCGCTTAAAGATCCCGCCAAGTTCACCTTCCCCGGCGCCCTGCGCGAGGTTACACAAAAGCCGGATTTCATCACGAAAGAGTTCCCCGAATCCATCCGCATCATCTTCCTGCACGAGCCGGGCGACCCGCTGCTCAAGCCGGAATGGTTTGACCCGCAACGTGAAGAATCGCGCTTCTTCCTCTCCCCGCCACGCGAGTTCTTTGCGCTGGCGGCCGAAGTGCTCGACCCGAAGGGCGAGACGGAGCTGGCGAAATGGCGGAAGACGTAAATCTGGGGGGCTCGCCACAAGTCTGGCCACTGCGGGTTTGGTTGATCGCCTGTGAAGCGGGCTGGGATCGGGCTGACGCAGTGAGTGATCATTGAAATCCGGCTTTACCTCAAGGGACCGCTCCACTATCATCGTTTGATAGGAGGAGACTTGTGGCAGACATTCGCAAAACAGCAGAGGGCATTTTCATTCCTCGCGAACTGATTCCGGATTTTGAGCGCGTCGAGGTCGATACTTCGACGCCCGGCGCGATCATCATCCGCTCCAAAGCGCGACCTCGTGCTTTGGATGAAGTGCTGGCGCGGATTGACCGCCGCCGGGAAGAGATCGCTCGGCGCCAAGGTCTCTTGGACGAGAGTGCCGTGCTCATCCGGGAAGGGCGCGAGCAGGAACTGAGATGAGTCTTTACGTCATTGATGCGGGAATCGCCGTCAAATGGTTCATCCTCGAACCGGACAGCGATCGGGCCAGGCGGTTACTGGAGAATTACAACCAGGGCGCGGATGATCTAGTCGCGCCCGACCTGCTCATCCCCGAAGCGGCTAATGTTTTTTGGAAGCGGGCTGAGCGCGGCGACCTCACGCCGCATGAAGCAGAAGACAATCTGCGCGACTTGCTCGCGTTGAATCTGTCTCTGACCGCGTCTTCGTTGCTCGCGCAAAAAGCGCTCGCGCTCGCCCAGACTCATCACCGGTCCCTTTACGACTGCCTTTACCTGGCCCTTTCCCTTGATCTTGGTTGCGGTCTGATCAGCAGTGACGAACGCCTGTACAATGCTGTCAGCCCTGCCTTCCCGCAGCTGAAACTACTTCGAGCTTTGACATTCTAAAGTTTTGCCGACCTGCGGCGGGCTGGTACAGTGAAAACAGTAACCCTAGCGGGAGTTCGAGAGGTGTGGGCGGTGACGTTGCCTGAGGCTCCGGCGGTGACGTAAGATGATCCCATGCGGAGGCTGACTATGGATACGACCACGCGCTGGACATCGGCCGATCTGGAATTGCTGCCGGAGGACGGCAAACGCTACGAGATCATTGACGGAGAACTCTACGTGTCAAAGGCTCCTCGTTATGAACACCAACGCGCCTGCACGCGCATCAGTGAAGCTTTGAATACCTGGTCTCGTCAAACCAGGCTGGGAGAGCCCGTGATTGGTCCTGGGGTCATCTTCGCTGACGATGATGACGTGATTCCCGACATCGTCTGGATCAGCCGCGAGCGACGCGATGAGATTCTCGGTCCGGATGGCCATTTCCACGCCGCGCCGGAGCTGGTTGTTGAAGTCCTCTCGTTCACCGGCGCAAATGAGCGGCGCGACCGCGAAGCCAAGCTCAAACTCTACTCGCGGCGTGGGGTCAAGGAATATTGGATCGTTAACTGGGTCATGCGCCAGGTCGAGGTTTACCGCCGCCGGGGCCGCAGCCTGAAGCTCCTCACCACGCTACGCGTCGCCGACACGCTCACTTCACCACTGCTGCCCGGCTTCAGTTGTCCGGTGCAGGAGGTCTTCGAAGATTATCTGACTGACCCGCCGCGGTAGCCATTCAGATTGAATGAGAGGGCAAGTGGTGTGATCAGCCCCATCTTCCATACTGCGCCGGAGCTTTGCCGTGTTTTTCTACGACGCGCGGGTACTTGGCAGCCTTGGCCTGCGGGCGGATGTCTACCACCTCCACTTCAAATTGATGACTATCGCCGTAGTCGAAGTAGTAGAGAAACTTGTGCTTCACCACCAACCCTAACTCGCCGATGATCGCCTCATCGGTGGAGCGCGGCTTGTCATCTTCATGCGGGCAGGCAAAGGCGTAGCGCTCGTCGTAGAGTTGCCCATTCAGGTAAAACGAGTAGAGATGATCGGCGTCCCAGTGGATCGCCTCCTGAATCGCGTAGTGCAAATCGTCGAGGTCCTGCCCCGAGAGCAATTCTATAACGCGATACATGTGTTTGGCCGCGCCCTTGAAATAGACCTTGAACGCATACACCCCTTCCGGATTGTCCTGGGGCACCGGGAGATTGACTGCGCGCAAGACATCGCGAGCTTGGAAGCGCGGGCCGAAGGCTTTGTCGTAAATGGCAATCTCGGAGAGTTCGGCCACTACTTCCGGCGATAACTGGCGCTTGGCATCGAAGTAGGCCCGGCCCAGGTAGTTCACGGCCAACGCCCGCACCTCCGGGTTGGCGTGATGAGCCGCTTCGCGCAACGCCTGATAAGCCGTTGGCTCATTGCGCCGGATGGCGAGGAACGCCAGCGCCGCCAAGGCCATAGTCTTGCGCTTGGTGGCGAAAGTGTCGCGCGGGCGGCTGAAGTCCAGCATCTCTTTCCAGAACGGACTCGAGCTTGGGTCTGCGGTCAGAGCGATTCGACTGAGCAGTTCTCCTTGAACATCCAGGCTGCCTGTGCCGCCGGTGAGGACCATGCTCGGATAGAGTTCCTGGGCACGGGCCAGATTATCCGGCGTGAGCGCCGTGACATTCCACATGTTCAGCCCGATGTTCCAGAGGCTGCGGCCTTTGGCCGGCGGGTTATCCAGATATGCGGCCAGCCGGTCGAGGGCGGCCTGAGCTTCGGCCTGACGCTCGGCCGTGGCCTTGAGACTCTTTCCCATGGGCCCTGAGATGAAGAGCCATTCTTCCAAAGGGTCGCGATCTCTCATTGTTCTCCTGGCTGATGATCAGGGCGTCACTTTGCGGTGCGCGTCGAACCAGTCGAAGATGTCTTTGACCGAGCTGACCGCAACCGACGTGTGATCGCCGTCCGGGTACTCTAGATACTTGACCTCGTAGCCGAGCGCTTTGGCTTTCTCGGCCACCTCGCGACAGCCGGCGACCGGGACGAGCGCGTCCTTGACGCCCGCGACGATGATCAGCGGAATCTTGCGGCCGGACTTGAGCGAGGTCTCAAGCGCCGGAGTCGGGCGCGTGCCGGCAATCGGAGCCAGCGCTGCAAAGCGGTCGCGATACTCCAAGCCTATCCGCCACGTGCCGCCCGCGCCCATCGAATGGCCCGCCAGATAGGTCCGTGCCGGGTCGATGCGGTAATTCTTCTCGACCAGCGCGATGACATCGAGCACGTCTTGCTCCGAGCCGTTGTCTTTGGCGTAGCCGCCGAGCGGGCCGCGGCCGTTGGCGGCCACCAGGATGTAGCCGCGCTCCTCGGCGAGCTTCGGCCACTGACCGCGATACCCGTCGAAGAAGCTGTTCTCGTCGCCGCCTGCGCCGTGCAGCGCCATGATCATCGGATAGGCTTTGGACTTGTCGTAGCCCGACGGAATGTAGAGGCGGTAAGGGATCAGCTTGCCGTCGAGGCTGGAGCGGTAGGCGAGCCGGATGTCGCCGGTGAGATTGTCGAACGGATTGCGGCCCTCTTTGAGCGCCGCGGCGAGCTTCGTCGCGCGCTCCAGCTCCGCCTCGAAGTCCATCGCCTCGGCCCGCGAGTAGCCGATCTCGCGATAGCCGGTGTGGAGGTAGCCGATCAGGTTTTGATAGTTGCCGCCGAGATAAGTGCGGTGAGCGAGCCGCGTCATCTCCAGGATGTAGCGCGCGGTGGTGGCGGCGAGGCTCTTCTGGTCGGGCAGCAACTCGACCGTCTTCTCCAGCGCCGCCAGCCGTTTGTTGAGGTCGCCCATGACGACGAAGGTGCGGAAGTATTGATAGAGCGCCGCGCCCTGGCCGTTTTTGAGCGTCGCGCGGAGCGTATGCACGCCCGGCCCGACCAGCTTCGACGGGTCGAAGGTCAGTCCGATGGTTTCGCCGGCGCGGCGCCCCTTCACATCGCCGAGCACGATCCCGGGTTCGACCGACGCGACTTTGGTGTTGTCGCTTTTGAGAATCTCCAGCTCCAGGCGATAAGGCGCCGCGGTTGCCGCAGGCGCGTCGAAGAGGAACAGCGCGCGAGTTTGCACGTACTCTCCCGCGCCGACGACTTTGGTGTTGAGCGAGAAGTCGATTGCCGTGGTCAGCTCCGTCTCCGGCGTCCACGGCGCGCCGCTCATCAGGACCATTGCCTGCGTGTAAGCGCGATAGGCTTTGAGCGGGTCCGTCGTGGCGTTCTTACTCGCCTCCGTCATGAGCGGCGCAATCGGCTTCAGATCTCCGCCGCCCTGTTCATACGGCATCTGGCGCGAACGTGCACGCAGGCCGGCGAAGACAAGGTCGTTGGCGGTGAGCTGGGCTCGTGCCGGCGCGGCGCAAGCCAAAATCATCAGAACTGAAAATCCAAAGAGCGTGCGTGACCTAAACATACTCGAGCCTCCTTTGTGCGGGTGTGGTGTCCGACTAAGCAATCACTGAAACTATCTCCAGCGCTTTCAGCCCCAGCGTCTGATCTCCGCTGATCGTCACCCTGTTTTGAGCTTCGTGTTTGCTGATGCCTTTCGTGAATAGTCTCCAGGCGACTTCCTGATCCATCACCACCTCGGCCCGCGCACCCTGATCGAAGTCCAGGTAAAGATTCCACCGGCCCTGCTCTCTGAGAAGAGACCAGCGGCCGCCGGAGTCGCCGGAGATGGTGAGTGCAACCGCCGTGCCCTCTGCCGCCTGAACATCGCGGTAGGTATGAGGCAGGGCGCGGACGAAAGCGTCCAGCACCGGCGCGAAAAACTTCGGCTGCTTGAGGCCGGGCTTCCCCACCGCGTCGCGGATCTGCTGCTGATGGTGCCAGCGTTCCGTGTATTCCCGCGCGAGGTCCAGCCAGACCGGAGCCGGGCCAGGGCCTGCCCAGTTTACGGGCTCGCCGAGCGCGTCAGGGTCGAGCGATTGGAAACACTCGCAGACTTGCGTTCCTGTCAGCCGTAAGAGATCACACAAGAGACGCGGGCTGACCCGGCGTGTCGCCTTCACCCACTGATCATTCAAGCTATTGATCAAGGTCACGAGTTCATCCCAGCTCTGAATGGGTCCTCCGGTGAATAAAAATGCATCCCGTTTCCTGGAGAGGATCGAGACGTCGCCGCCCAGCAGGTGCTGCGCGATGTCTTTGACCGACCAGAGCGCGCAGGCCGTCGGCTTGCTCCAGTCCTCGGCCGAGAGGCCGGACAGAAGATCGAGCAGACTATCCAGCACCTCTGGGAAGAGGTGGCTGACGATGATGGGTTGGGGTTCTTTCATCACGACACATCTCGTCGGGCATCGTACCGTGCCGTGCTAACCAAAAAGCCTCGTACCCGCCTCGAGCCCTACCTCAAGCCCACCTCAAGCAATGACGCGAAGAGCCTCCGTTGCTTGGGCCGGTCGCGGCGGCGGCGTGTAACCTTCCGGCAGGTCGCCGTTGTCGGCGCGGAGGTATTGCCAGTGCTGTGGCTTGAGCGAGGCGATCAGCTCTCGGCGGCTCTTCGTCTGCAGCGGCCTCCCGAGATAGATCTTGCCCATCCGCTTCAGGTTCTTTTCCGAGATCGCGCCGGAGAACATCCAGAGCGGCCAGGTGAAATTCGGCCCGTTGAGCTTCCGCAGCTTGGAGGCCCAGAGGATGAGCGAGCCGAGGCGCCACGCATAGGGGGCCCACCAGGCGCGAATACCGGGGCGCAGGTTCATCTTCCAGCACTTCATCATCAACTGCCACTGCAAGGGCGAAAGCTCGCGCGTCTCGGTCACGCCTTTCTTCTTCTCCATGCGCGTGTCGTGCAGCGGGGTGAAGATCGACGGGATGAAGAAGGCGAAGAGGCCGCGGCGCTCGACCTCGTAGATCAGGTCGAGCGTCTCTGTGACGTCCTCGTCCGTCTCGCCGGGATTGCCCACCATCAGCGTCATGGCCGGGAACCAGTTGTTCTCGTTCAGCACCCGCAATCCTTCGAGCACGATGCTCGGCCAATCCTCGATGGCGAAGGGCACGCCCTTGCTCGGCATGATCTGTCGGGCCATGCGCACCGAGCCGGTCTCCAGTCCGATCAGCGGCACGAGCGCCTTGTGCTGCGGATGGCTGCTCAGCATGGGGAAATGGAGCGGGCTCTTCGGCAGCAGGATTTCCGAAAGCTGCTTGATCAAGAGCGGATCGACGACCGCCGGCGTAATGGTGGCGTGGCTCAGGACGTGCTGCTCGACGCCCGGCGTGTTGACGATCTCCGAGTAGAGGCTGAGCAAGGCTTCGCGGTTGGGGAAGTAGAAAGGCGTCTCGGTGTGCACCTGGCCCCAGATGAACATGTCTTCGGTGGCGAGCGAAACCTGCTTGTTCCCGTCGCGCACGTTGGCCCGGACCGCACTCATGATCTTCTCTTTCGGCAGGTCGATCTGCGGGTTCAGGTCGGGCACGCAGAACTGGCAGCGGCGCCCGCAGCCTGTGGTCATCTCGACCACGCCGAAGGTGGTGCGCTTGTCGGGGAAGAGAATGGCATCGCGGTCGGTCGGGTGCTTGACTTCGACCTGGCGCGGCAAGGCTTCGCCGCGGATCGCTTGCGCAAACAGGCGCATCGTGTCCGATGATTCACTGCGCCCTTCGACGACGCAGTCGACGCTGAGTTCTTCGTAGGTGTCGGTTTTGATGATCTGCCAGCCGCCGGAGCCGCCGACGATGACTTTGAAATTCCCGCGGTAGGGGCTCGCCTTGATCCGGGCGAAGAGGGCGCGGGCGTAATGCGAATTGATCGGCATCTTCGAGGAGCCGAACATCGAAGTGTAGACCCCGGCGGCGAACGTGACGCCCAATGGATTGTGGGTCGAGACGGCGATGACGCGGGTCTTGGGGCCGATGAATTGATCGAGGTCATCGGGGTAGCAGGCGACGAGGTCATCCTCGCCGTACTCGCGCAGCAACGACTTCTCGACCAGCCGCACGCCGGCCGGCATATATCGCGCCGAGCCGTCGGCGTTGTATTCGACCTCTCGCCACTTCGGGTATTTGTCGTTGAGGAAGCGCTCCATCCAGACCGGCAGCGATGCCATGCCCATCTGAATGAAATATCCGGCGTGGTCGATGATCTCCGTCAGCGGCGCCGTCAGGACGATCAGCTTGCCGCCGTCCGGCGGCGCTTCGATCGTGGTTGCGCTCGGGCTGCCATTCAACTTACCGTTTAGATTTCCCTGTCCGTTCTCGGGGGACTGCGTAGCGCTCATCTATCACCTTTCAACTAGGGGCTCCATTCAAGGTGCGGTGGAGCGATCTATCTTTGCGGATCGGGCCGCCGACCCGCAGCGAGACATCGAGAGTCGTTGATGCTTATGGGTTATAAAAGAGACTGAGGATTCTTACCACGGGGAGGAGGACTCTCGCAAGGTCTGAGCTACTTGCCTAGCAGCCCTTTGATTTTGCCCGCCACGCGGCTGGAGAAAAGTGTGCTGAGCAAGCGCAGCAGCAAGCGTTCACCCTGGGCAGTGTACGGATACCAGATCACCTCGCGCTTGAGGCCGAAGCGGTCAATGACAATCGTCTGCTCACTGCAAAAGCGCCGGATGCCGGGAGCGCCGTGCCGCCTTCCGCTGCCGCTCTCCTTGGCCCCGCCGAAGGGGGCGTCGGTCACGGCGAAGCTGGTAATCACATCGTTGACGCAGACGCTGCCCGCCTCGACCTGTGCCGCCAGCCGCTCGCCCTTCGCTTTATCACTGGTCCAGACGCTCGCGTTCAGCCCGTAGCGTGAATCGTTGGCGAGCCGCAGGGCCTCCTGCTCATCCTTGACGCGCATGATCGGCAGCACCGGCCCGAACGTCTCTTCGCGCATGATCTGCATCGAGTGATCGACGCCCGTGAGCACCGTCGGCTCGAAGAAGCGCCCCTTCAGATGCGGCGTGCGCCTGCCGCCCGTGAGGATTTGGGCCCCGCGCGCCGCGGCGTCACGGACGTGCTCTTCGACCACGTCGATTTGTTTGGGGAAAGTCATGGCGCCGACGTCCACCCGCTGCCCGCCGTCCGCATCGCTCCCCTGGCGGAGCGCTCGCGTCTTCTCGACTACGCGCTTGGTGAACTCGTCGGCGACCGCGTCCTCGACGTAGACCCGCTCGACCGAGATGCAGACCTGGCCCGCATTCATAAAGGCGCCCCAGACTGCGGCCGACGAGGCCCGCTCCAGGTCGGCATCACGCAGCACGATCATCGGGTCTTTGCCGCCCAGCTCCAGGCTCACCGGCACCAGCCGCCGTGCGGCCCGTTCGGCAATCACGCGGCCCGTGCGGACGCTGCCGGTGAACCCGATCATATCGGCCTCATCGACGAGCGCCCCGCCGGTCTCGCCGTCGCCCGTGACGACTTGCAAAATATCCGCGGGCAGCCCCGCGGCGGTGAATGCCTCACGCGCAATTTCACATCCGAGCCGGGCGATGAGGGGTGTCCACTCCGACGGCTTGATGACGACCGCGTTGCCGGCCATCAACGCGGGCGCCGCCTCGCCGAGCGTCAGGATGAGCGGGAAGTTCCAGGGGGTGATGAGGCCCACGACGCCGCGCGGCTGATAGCGGACCACGACCTTTTTATTCTTCAGCAAGTGCGGCGAGACGCGCTGCGGGGCAAGGAAGCGGCGGGCATGCTTGGCGTAGAAGGTGAGGGCATCGCAGACGTAGGAGAGTTCCATCGAGACGGCTTCGAAGCGCGGCTTGCCCGACTCGGCGCAGATCAGAGTGATCATCTCCTCGCGCCGGGTGAGCAGTCGAGCGCGAAGATCAAGCATCACGCGACTGCGCTCCTTGAAGCTCAGTGCGCTCCAAACGCGATAAGCTTCGCGCCCACAGCTCACAGCCGTGCACACTTCCGCGGCCGAGTAGACCGGCACCTCGCCAATTTTAGCGAGCGTGGCAGGACTGTGGACTTCGATCACTTCGCGTTGTGATTTTTCACTGAGACGCTGCGCCATCTACCACCTCCTCGGCTCCTGATGTTCTATGAAGCCTTAGCCGTAATCGCAAAACTGAGCTTCAGAGCATCCTTGACCTTGACTGTCCCTGAAGCCGCCGAGTATGGCTTGATCCCGAAGTCGGTCTGCTTGACGGTGACCTCGCCGGTAGCGCGGAGGTGTTCCGGCGTAATGGTCACGACGACGGGCACGGCGACCCGCTTGGTGACGCCGTGCAACGTCAGATCTCCGCTCACTACGAAGCTCTGGCCGCTGCCTGAAGGCTTGACGTTTCCGACCGACACCGACCGGAAGCTGATCTTCGGGAAGCGGGAGACTTCAAGCACGTCGGTCTCCATCGCCTTCTGAATCTCGGCGCGCTCTTTGTCGTCAATCCCCTTGTCAGCGACCGCGAGCGATTTCGCCTCCACCTCGAGTTCGAGCGAAGCTTGGCTGATCTCGCTCGGGGACACGCGCACGCGCCCGCCGAAAGACTTCACCGCGATGGTGTGTTCGTGGCCGAACGCGCTTAAGAAGCCGGCCTTGCCGACGGAGACGGTAAAGGTGCTCTGCGAGGCGACGATAGTATAGGTGCGCGCCTGGGCCTGCGCCGCTAAGCGCGGGCTGGGCGTGACGTTCATGAGCCACAGGCCCAGCGTCAGGGTGATGATTTGTCCGACACGTTTGACTTTCATGGTCTCCTCCCTCGCGCTATCGCGGCTTGGCCACAATCACAAAACTGACTTTCACTTCATCCCCGATTTTGATCGCGCCGAAGCCGCCGGAATAAGGCTTCATCTCGAAATCAGTCTGCTTCAGCTTGGCCTCTCCGGTGGCGCGGAGTTGGCCAGGCGTGATGATTACTGTCACCGGGACGGCGACTCGTTTGGTCACACCGTGCAGCGTCAGGTCTCCGTTGAGCGTGAAGCTGCGGCCCTCGCCTGAAGTCCGGAGGTCGGTGACTGACACCGACTGGAATTTGATTTTGGGGAAGCGCGTCGTCTCCATCACGGTGTCATGCAGCGTGGCTTGAAACTCCCGGCGTTCGAGGTCGCTGATGTCTTTGTCGATGTTGGTGAGCGATCGTGCCTCCGCCTCCAGTTCGAGCGCCACCTGAGTCCCCTCTCCCGGCGGCAAGCGAACGCTCCCGCTGAAAGTCTTGACCGCGATGCGGTGGTTGGGCCGCAGCTTACTCATCAGACCTTCCTGTGAGGCGAGCACAGTGATCTGACTCTGCGAACTCTCAATCGAGTAGGTCCGCACCTTGTCCTGCGGCGCTAAAGGGGCGCTCGCGGCGTGGCCGAGCGCGAGCAGGATCAAGGTTGCGGTCGCGTGTTGTCCGGCCGGTTTGCCGATCATTTGTTCTCTGCGGTGACGGGCGTATTTTTCTTCTCTTCGGGTTGCTCGAGGCCGAGCACGTACTTCGCGAACCAGGCGTACTCGCGCTTCATTTTATCAAGCTGGTGCCGCGGCTCGCTGAGCCCGTGGCCTTCGCGCGGGAAGAAGACGAGTTGCGCCGGGACGTTGTTTTTGCGCAGGCCCATGTACAATTCCTGAGCCTGGCCGATTGGCACACGCTGGTCGTTGCCCCCGTGCAGAATCAGCGTCGGCGTCTTGGCCTGCTTGATGAAAGTCATCGCGGAGGCCCGGGCGTAGGCTGGCAAATCGTCCCAGGGCTGAGCGCCGAAATAGCCTTCGAGCACGCGCTGGAGGTCATTGGTCGAATACATCGAGAACATATCGGTCAGCCCCGCGCCCACCATCACCGCCTTGAAGCGATTGGTTTGCGTCAAAGTCCAGGCCGTCATATAGCCGCCGTAGCTCCAACCCGTCTGCCCCATCTTATCCGGGTCGGCCAGGCCGCGCTTGACGAGTTCGTCGAGGCCGGACTGGATGTCCTGGTAATCGCCGCCGCCCCAATCGCGCACGTTGGCGAGGAGGAACTTCTCGCCGTAGCCCGAACTGCCGCGCACGTTCGGCAGGAAGACCAGCCAACCCTTGCCCGCCCAGACGTGCGCGTAGTTGCCATAAGTGCCGGGAAAGTTCTGCGTCCACGCGCCCGCCGGGCCGCCGTGGATGTTGGCGACGAGCGGGTAGCGTTTGCCCGCCGTGTAGCCGACGGGGTAGATGAGAATGCCTTCGATCTCCATCCCGTCTTTGCTCTTCCAGCGGATCACTTCGCCGCGGCCGAGCGCAACATCTTTCAGTTGCGGGTTATGGTCGGTGAGCTTGACCGGGTTGAGACTCGGGAACGATGAGACGTAGACGTCGGCCGGGTGCTGGAGGTCGCCGCGGGTGAAGGCGACTTTGTCACCGTCGCGAGAGAGGGAGAGACCCGCCGTCATCACGCCGCCCGACGAGAGTTGCTTCACCTCGCCGCCCGCCGCCGAAACGCTGAAGAGCTGCGAGGTCGTGCGCTGGCTGGCCTGAAAATAGAGCGTCGAGCCGTCACGCGACCAGGTCACGCCGGAAGCGGGGCTATCGAAATTCGGCGCCACTTCGCGCGGCGTGCCGCCTTCGGGCGAGATGACGAAGAGGCGCGGGAAGCCGAGCCAGCCTTTCTTCGCATCGCGGCTGGCGAAAGCAATCCACTTGCCGTCGGGGGACCAGCGGGCCCCGGAATCAGGTCCTTCGTTCTCATACAGCTTGCGCGGCGTGCCGCTGCCGTCGGCGTTGGCGATGAAGATGTCGCTCGAGGTGCCGTCATCAGCCTTCGGCGTCGGGTTGGTCGTGTAGGAGAGACGTTTGCCGTCGGGCGACCATTGCGGATCGCTGATGACGAAGTCGCCTTTGCCGACCTCGGTCGCCTTCTTCGATTCCACGTCGATCACCCAGAGGTGCGAGAAGCGGAAGTTGGTGTCAATCACCTGGGCATCGTCTTTGTCTTTCTGCCGCTTCTCCTCAGCCTCGGTGAGCGGCACTTGGGCGATGTAAGCGATGCGTTTAGCATCGGGCGACCAGGCGAAAGAGGTGACGCCGGCTTTCGCGTCAGTCAGCTTTTCGGCCTCGCCGCCGAAGGGCGAGATCAGATAAATCTGCGAGCGTGGCCCTTCGTTCGGACGTGGCGCTGCGCTTGGTCCGCTAGCGGGTGGGGCGGTTGAGCCGCGCGCTGAGAGGAAGGCAATCCACTGCCCGTCCGGCGACCACTGCGGTGAGCGGTCGTTCTTCCCGCTCGTAAAGCGTCGCGGCTTACTGCCATTGGTGGTCACGAGCCAAATCTCACTCTGGCTTTCGTTCTCCTTCAAATCGGCGGCGGAGAGCGTGTAGATGACCGTCTTGCCGTCGGGCGAGATGTTGACCCCGCCGACGTTCTTCAGCGCCATGACATCGTCGAAGGTCATCGGGCGCCTGTCTTGCGCATAGCTGGCTGATGGCAGCGCCAGACAAATGCACACTGCGCTTGCGAGCATTAACCTTTTCATCGCTTCAATCCTCCGCCTGAATGTCTTTCGGAGTCAGAGACTCCGAAGGTAGTCTGAGATTCGTCAGCGACGTCTCAATCATCTCTTCAAATTCAGCCTCCTCATCCGGCCAAATTTCAGCCAGCGCCAGACGGCGACGATAGAGCTGATTGGTGTCGGCGATGATCTCACTGAGCCGGTCCACCACTTTCTGAAGTTGCTGCGGATGGCAGTAGAAGATGAACTTCTCGCCCTCCACCCGTGCGGAGAGTGAGATAGGCAGCGATTCCTGACGATAGTATCTGAGCCGAAGGCCGTCAAAGAGTTTCACCCAGATGCCGTCAGGCGCCGAAGAAAAAATCAGACTGAAGCTGGCTTCCCATTCTTCATCCAGCGGTTGGCGAGGCGGGTTGGGGCCACGTTCGCAACCGATGAAATGAAGATCAACAAATTCTGCCGGCTCCGTCGGTGCTACATCACTCACTGTCTCCGCACCCTTCACACCCTCATCTTGGGGTGGATCGTTTGACGGCGTCCGAATCTGCTCTTGCTGATCAGCGCTCATTGAGTGATCATCCTGCCCATTGGTTGGAAAGTGCCGAGCGAAGGCACGCCGAAGATTGCGAGGCATCAGGTATCCGAACACAAAAAAGTACACGCCTGACACCACCAAGCCACCGATCAGTATCAACAGACTCAGTAAAGCTTCCTGGCTCATATTCTCCCAGGATCAGGAGTAGGTGGAAAATGGTCTTCCCGCCTACTGACTGCGGTATCCGCCACTGTCGATTGGCTCGACGATCACGGCGGTGCCGTAAGCCAGAACTTCGGTGACGCCGTTCATGATCTCGGTCGCGTCGTAGCGGGCGCCGATAATGGCGTTGGCGCCGATCTCGGAGGCGTGCTGGATCATGATGTCGAACGCCTCGGCCCGCGTCTGCTCGCAGAGCCGGGTGAAGATCGAGATGTTGCCGCCGACCAGAGTCTGAAGGCTCGCCCCGAGCGTGCCGAAGATCGAGCGCGAGCGCACGGTGATCCCGCGCACGACCCCGAGGTGGCGGACGATGCGGAAGCCTTCGAGCTCGAACGCGGTGGTGACCATGTGATGTGCTACCGAGTAGCGCGGCGGCGCAACCGGGTACGGAGTCTGTTTATTCAAACTGTTGTCCATTCTCACCTCCTCCAATCAGGGTGCCGCCCGATCAGGTAAATAAGCTGGCCTGGCCCGCGTCATCGCCCTTCGCCTCGGCTTCGTACTCCGGCGGCGTCCAGAGATACTGCTTGAGGTCGCAGCGGCCTTTGGCGTTAAAGACGATGCCTTCGGCTTCGAGCAGGCGCTGCTGCAAGTCGGGCGGGAGGGTGAGGCCCGCGGTCGAACACCCGCCTTGCGAGTTGATCACGCGGTGCCAGGGGATGTGGCGCCCGTCGTCCGGCGTGGCGTGCATGATGTTGCCGATGGCGCGGGCGTCATAGCCGGCGCCCAGCACGCGCGCGACCAGCCCGTAAGTCATCACCCGGCCGCGGGGGATGTGGAGGACGAGCGAGTAGACGCGCTCGCGGTAACTCGGCGCATCCTCCGGGCGGCCTTTGACTATTCCCTTTGCCATCGCTGCTTGAAGTGCGTGCCGCGCTCGCGCCACCAGACACGCCACTCCTCAATCGCCCGTTCGCGTTCGGCCGGCGGGGCCGCAGGCCGGAAGGAGAGTCAGGTCCCCGCCGCGTCGCGCAGCGCCATTTCCGCGAGGAATCGCACGCGCAACTCGTCGCTCGCCAGCAACTCGATCAACCGCGGGACCGGCAAAGCGGCGTATTCGACGCGGACCTGCCTGAAGTCACAAGCATTCATACTTCGCCATCATCCGTGGCGCTACCCGAAGAGCGGCGGCACCTCAGCGCCCAGCATGCGCAGGTAGACGTAGAGCTGGCCGCGGTGGTGAATCTCGTGCTCGTGCATCGCGTGCAGCAATTGTTCGCGCGTGAGCGCCTTCTCTGGCCCGAACGGGGTGACGGTCTCGGCCAGTTGTTCCGGAGTCAGCGCCGCTACTTTGGCGACCATCTCTTCGTGTGATTGGTCGAAAGCGACAATGGCTTCTTCAGTGCTCGTCTTGGGCTCCGGGTGTTGCTTCGGGAACTGGCCGGTGAAGGCTGACTCGACGAGCGCGCGCTCGGCGATCCATAAATGGTTCATCAACTCGCCGAGCGGCATCGAGGTCTCACACGGCCGCCAGTCGAACTTATCGCTCGGCGCCACGCGCATGAGTTTGACGCTCTGTATATGAATCCGCTTCCAGGTTCTGATCAACGGTTCGAGGTGAGATGCAGGGGTGGCCATGATGCTTCCTTTCGTTAGTGGTCAGTGGTCCGTAGTCAGTGGTCAGTTGTTCTTTGCAACGGACAACTGACCACTGACTACGGACAACTGACTAATTTAATTCACGCAGCACGGCGCGGGCCGGACCGCCGTCGCCGTCCTTGATCTTGAGCGGCAGGCAGATCAGTTCGTAGTCGCCGGGCGCGACCTCGCTCAGGTTCAGACCTTCGATGATGATGACGTTGTTTTCGAGCAGGGCGAGGTGCGTCGTCGGCTGGTCGAAGTTGAATTTCTCGACCGAGAGGTAGTCGATGCCCACGAGCCGCACGCCCCGTTTGACTAAGTGTCGCGCAGCGTCGGCCTCAGGGTAGACGAAATCCTCGGCAAACTCAGCGGCCTCCAGCCAGAGGCGCGAGTTGCGCGTCTTGAAGAGCACGCGGGTCACGCCGTCGAGATTGACGCCCCGCAAAGCCGCGGCATCAATGGCGGGGACGGCTCCTACATCGACCACCCGTGCCGGCCCGATGAGCACGTCGAGCGGCAACTGGTCGAGCGGCATCCCATTCATCACAAAATGGGAGGGCGGATCGACGTGCGTCCCGGTGTGCGTCCCGCAACTCAGGTGCGACACCCGCGCGACATCGCCAGCTTCCAGTGACAGGGTGCGTTTAATTTCGATGGCGGGGTCGCCCGGGTAGACAGGGAGGTCGTTAGAGATCGGGACGGTGATGTCGTAGATTTTCATCGCGCTTCCTCTCGGATCGAGCCGAGTATAGGGAAGCGCCGCAAGGCTTGTCAAAGAAAACAGCGATAAATAGCGAGTGATGGGTGATGAGTGATGAGTGATGAGTGGAAAGTAGAAAGTAAAAAGTAGAAAGTCCCGGTGCTTTTTACTTTCTACTTTCCACTTTTAGCTCATCACTCATCACTCATCACTTTGAGGAGTTTGATCGACACCACCCGCCAGCCATTTTCTAAGCGCGTGAGGCGGACCACATCCACCAGGCTTTGCAGCACGTCCAGGCGCCAGATTCGGTCAGGGTCATCATCAACCACGACCCCGCCGAGTTCATCCAGCCCCGCTGCGCTGTTGGAGACGGTGACCGTCATCTTCTCTTCGTCCACGCGGTAACGCTGGTGAATGCGGCCGTCGGGTGAGTAGCCGAAGGCGGTGATGCTCAGGCAGGCCTCGATCAACGCGGTCTTGATCTGATTCACCTCTTCGGGCGAGAAGCCGGCGTTTTTAGCCATCTGTTCGGCGACGCGGGCGGCGAGGATCTCTTTATCGTCATTGAAGGGGATCGCCAGGTCGAAGTCGCGTGTGGTCCGCGGCGGTTTCGGCGCCGTCTCCTCGGCCCTGCGCGCGGCAGTCGGCGCGGGCACCTCGCCCGCGTCGAGGCATTCGGCGAGTAACTCCAGTTGCAAATAGTCGGAGGCCATAAAGCCGCGCTCTTCGAGTGCGACGACGGCGTCAAGGGTGAAGCCCATTTTGCTGATCGCCCAGCGGGCCACGCGCGGCGCACTCTTACCTGAGGAGAGCGGGTCGGGCATCCGCGCGAGTTGTTCGTCAAGGGCCGTGACGGAGTCCGCCGTGATGGCCGATGGCGAGTCGGTGACGGCGATCATCCAGACGATCTCATGGTCGTTGTCGTAGACCGCGTCGTCGAAGCCGTAAGCCAGCAGACAACTCCAGAGCGCCGGCCCGTGTTCGCGGCTGGCCGCGAGCAGCGGGCTTTCGGTGACGTAGATGATTTGCGGGAGCTTGATCCGTTCGGCCTCCGCCTTGAGGCCGGCGAGAATGAGTTGGTACTTCGCCCGCCCGTAGCGAATCAAGAATTCATCGTGCGCGAAGAGGGAACGGGCCACGCTCTGGCCGTCGAAGCGCTTGAGCAGTCCTTCGATCCGCGTATGTAGCGTGCGGCGTGCGCTGAGGGCGAGCATCTGGGGCACGGCTTTGACCCGGCGGCGCAGGAGTTCGAGCTTCACGTCGCCGGCTGGCGTCCCCTCGAAGCGGCGGTGCGTCGCTTCGATCCAGTCACAGAAGACCAGATCCTCCGAGGGAAGCACGTGGTCGTCGAGCAGCGTGATCAGCTCGTGGTGGTGCAATTCGGTGAGCAGTTGCGGAGCGTTGAGCCGCGTCCCGAGCTTGTGCTCGATGAACTCTACGGGCGCGCGTGAGGCCAGGGCCTCGGCGCAGACGTAGACGACCTCGATCGCCGCGTGCTCGACCGGGCCGGCGGCTGCGTCCCGGGCGATGCGCCGGACCAGGCTCGAAAAGTAACGCGCCAGCCGCCCCTGCAACAGCTCCTCGACATAGAGCCGCTCGAAATCGACCCCGTTATCCAATCTCACCTTCCGCTCACTGGCCGCCGCGACCAGCGAGCGCAGGTGGAAGAGGTGGCCGCCGAGTTGCTGGATGGCGAGCCGCACTGTCTCGTGTGAGCACGCCACGCCGAGGCGCGCGCACCACTGCCCGACGAGCGCCTGCAAGGACGGGAGGTCGAGCGGGTCGAGGTGCAAGATTTTGATCTCACTCAGCAACCCTTCTGACCCGGATAAGTGATCGAGCAGCGCCCGTTGCAAGCCGGTGATGATGAAAGAGACGGCCGACGGCGGCTGGATCAACTCGCCGAGTAGATTCGTCACTTCTTCGTCCGCCACCGCCTGGCCGAGCCACTGCGCCTCGTCGAGCATGACTACTAAATGATAGGGGCTGCGCGCGGCCAGCGTTTGCGGGGCGCCGAGCGCATAACGCACGAGCGCGCGATCATTGCCTTCGACCAAGCGGGCCTCGTAGCCGTTGAGCAGCTCTTTGACCGCGCCGTATTCGTCCGCTGAAGCGAAATTGATCAACTCCCGCGGCGTGGCTTCGTGGTGCATGATCAGCTCGGCGTCATCGTGCGTGAAGGCGAGGTAGTGGCGCAGCAGGGTCAGGAGCACGTCTTTCGCCAGCTTCTCCGGCGCGAGACGGTCGCGGCGCAGGCTGTAGTAGACCGGCACTACCCGGTCGGACTCGTGAAAGAGCAGGTCGAAGGTGGTCCGCAGCAGCTCCGTCTTGCCGACCTGAGGCTCGCCGAGGACCAGGGTGACGCGCGGGGCCACACCATCTGCGGCGCGGCGCAGCTCGTCTAAGGCCGCCGTGCGATTAAAGAACTCGTCGTGAGAGAGCCGGCTGAGCACCTGCGGCCGAGCCGGAGTTGATGAGGGAGAAGCCATAATCAATTGCGGATTGCGGATTGTAGATTGCAGATTGCGGCATCGCTGTTTCTGTCTTCAATCCGCAATCCGAATTCCGCAATCTGCAATCAGGAGGGGCTAAGGGCGCTATTGTACACTACTACGCAATTTCTGCCTTGTTTTTTTGCGGCGTAGAGCGCCTGGTCGGCGGCGTGGATGACTTTGTGGGTGGTTTGCAGCGTCGGGCCGAGCGTGGCGACCCCGACGCTGATCGTGACGGGCCGGCGGGCGACGGAACTCTCGACGCCGAAGTACCGCTCGACCTCGCGGCGCAAGCGCTCGGCGAGTGCTTGGGCTGCGGCAATCTCGGTCTCCGGCAGGATGATGCTGAATTCCTCGCCGCCGTAGCGCGCGGCCATATCGGAGTTGCGCAGCGAGCTGCGGATGCATTGCGCCGTGGCCCGCAAGACGTCGTCGCCCGCCGGGTGGCCGAAGGTGTCGTTGTAGGATTTGAACCCGTCGATGTCGATCATGACGAACGAGAGCGCGTAGTGGTAGCGCTTCGAGCGCTCGACCTCCTCGGCGAACCGCTCTTCGAGGTGGCGGCGGTTGAGCAGTCCCGTGAGGGGGTCGGTAATCGACATGAGCTGGAAGCGCTGCGCTTTCTCACGCAGGTCGACCCGCTCGATGGCGGCCGCCACATATGGGGCGATGTTTTTGAGCCAGTTGATGTCGCCCAGGCTATAACTCTCGCCGTTGGCGCGGTCGGTCAGGTTGATCACGCCGACGCGGCGGTCGCCGATTTGAATCGGGAAGCTGATAAAAGAGCGTGTGCGGTAAGTCCCCTGGGCGCGGGCGGCGACCCACTCGTTCTCGCTCACGTCGCGGACGAGCAGCGGTTCGCCGCGCTCAAGCACCGCCCCCGCGATGCCTTCGCCTAAGTGGAGGCGGACGCTCCCGACGATCTCATCGCTGAGGCCGTGGGAGGCTTTGAGGGCGAGCTGCTGCGACTCCTCCTCGAAGACGAGCAGCGAGGCGCGCTCGGCGCCCAAGACCTCGACCGATTTCTGGAGGATCGCCGAGTAGACCTGAGTCGGATCTGAGAGGGCGGCGAGCGTGCGGGCGAAGTCCTGCCACTGGGCGACGGCCTGGGCGCGTTCGTTGATCTCGCTACGCAACCGCGCCAGTTCGAGCGGCACGATGATGCTCTGCCCGAACTCCATGATCCCCTGCCGCATCGAGGCGTCGAGCGGCGTATCCAGAATCAGCAGGATCCCGGTCAAATCATCGCCGATGAAGAAGGGGAAGGCCTCGGCCGAGTTGAAGTCGACATACTGGCGCAAGAGCGCCCGCTCTTCCTCTTCAAGGTGGAGTGACTGCGGCAACTCGGTTTGCCGGCGGAGCCGGATGAGCAGTGAATCAGCCGCGTTGAAGCTGAGGCTGATCAAGTGTTCGCGTTTCTCCCCGCCCGCCGCGCGAGCCGTCCAGCGCTGACCGCTGCGCATCAGCAGCGCCCCGGACCGGATGTGGAAGCGGAGGCCGATCAACCGCAACGCCTCACGGCCACCTTGCTCAAACGAGCCTTTGAAATAGGCTTCGAGTTGGTCGGCCGGGAGTCCTTGAGCACGCGGCGCGAGCTCCGTGGCCGGCGCCTTCACCAGTTCAAGGTGTGTGGAATGATGACCGAGTTGCTCGCGCGCAGCCGTGATGACGAGTTGAGAGGCGTGCTCGAGTTCGTGAGCGTCGGTGAATTTGAGATTGCGGAAGAGACTTGGGTCGAGACGCGCGCCGTTTGCTTGCTCGCGATCGAGAAAATCGCTGTAATCGCGGGTCGAGAGGAAGGCCCGCCCGCCGATGACGACCAACGGCACGGTCGAGCCGTTGAGGTTGACAGGGGCGGCGAAGCAATGGAGCCCGGCATGGCAACGATAGGTGACGGTCTGTTGAGAGGCGAGCGCCCACTCCCGCGCCCGGCCGCAGAATTCGGCGCACAGCCGAGCCTTCTCAGGGTCGGCCTGGAACGATTGGCAGATGCTGGTGTCGTTGGCCTCTCCGCCAATGGAAGAGTTGTCACGCCCGACCGTCACGAGGGCGAGATTCGTGCTGGCCGCGAGCGCGCGTTGTGTTTCCAACCATCTCATCAGAGTATTGGGTAGGGCAACACTGTGCTTCCGGTTCGGACCTGTCAGAGCATCCGGGGGCGTCATCTTTGTTAATTACTCGGACCGGATTATACCTTGAGGTTGCCAGCAGGGGGCAAGGAAATTGCGGATTGATGATGGCGAATGGCGGAAATCTACCATCCGCCATCTGCACTCCGCAATTTCAATCTGCCCCCCGCGCAACGCGGCTTGCATCAAAACCGGGCGCGGCGCCGGGGCGAGCGTCGATGATGTCCGGTCTCTCGCGCGAGATACGTATGCAAGCCGCCCAATGATCCGGGATTACTTCCTGTAATTCCGGCTCTACCCGCCGACACTCCTCAATCGCATAAGGGCAACGCGGGTGAAAACGACAACCTGTCGATTGCGGAATGCGGAATGCGGAATGCGGAATGAAGAAAGAGCGCGTTGTTCCAGAATCCGCATTCCGCATTCCGCATTCCGCATTCCGCCTGCGGCGTTCGCGCTCGGCCTGCGGGTTGGCGAGCGGCACGGCTCCCAGCAGCGCGCGGGTGTATGGCGCCAGCGGCCGTCGAAAGACTTCTACTATTGGCCCGACCTCCACCAACCGCCCGAGGTACATCACCGCCACCCGCTCGGCGATGTGGCGCACTGCCCGCAGGTCGTGGGAGATGAATAAGAAAGTGAGCCCGCGCTCCCGCTTCAGCCCCATGAGCAGATTGAGGACCTGCGCCTGGATCGAGACGTCAAGCGCCGCCAGCGGCTCGTCAGCCACGATCAACTCCGGGTCCACTGCGAGCGCCCGCGCAATACCGATGCGTTGCCGCTGCCCGCCTGAGAACTCGCGCGGCAACTTGGCCGCGGCCGATGGCGCTAGTCCGACCGCGTCCATCAACTCCCGCGCCCGCGCCTCCGCCGCACGGCCTGAAGCCAGGCCGAAGGCCCGCAGCGGCTCGGCGATGATCTCACCAGCCGACAGCCGTGGATTGAGTGAGGCGTACGGGTCCTGAAAGATCATCTGCACGCGCCTGCGCACCGCACGCATCTCTGGCCCGGAGAGGCCGGCCAGATCGCGGCCTTCAAAAAGCACCTGGCCGGCCGTGGGCTTGAGCAACCGGACGAGTGCGCGCCCGACCGACGATTTCCCGCTGCCTGATTCGCCGACGAGTCCCAATGTTTCGCCGCGGCGGATTTCAAACGAAACGCCGTCCACCGCCCGGACCACACGCCCGTCCGCGGGCCGGGAAGAGTCACTCTCCAGCCCCTTGCGTTTGAGGATGGCCGGGAGAACCTCAAACACCCGCTGCCAGACGCCGCGGCCACGGGCAGCGTAATAAACTTTCAGGTCTCGGACTGATACGAGCACGTTACTGCTCATCGCTCCTTCCGGTTGAAACTGCTAAAGGCGACTTCATTCCAAGAACAGCGATCAGTGGCGAGCGACAAGTGACGAGCAACAAAAGAAGAAACTGGTCACTCGTCACCGGTCGCCACTCTTTGCATCTGTTCGCCCGTCAACGCAGGCTGCCCCACGGCCCAGCAATCAGCATAATGCTGAGGGTCAACGAAGACGCGGGGCGGGGGCTCGACGGCACAATGCCCCAAAGCCTGATGACAACGTGGCGCGAAGGCACAGCCACGCACGGCCTCTCCTGGGTCGGGCGGCGCCCCGGCGATCTGAGTGAGCATCCTGGCTTCGCCTTCCAGGCTCGGCAATGAGCCGAGCAGCCCGATCGTATAGGGATGACGCGGCGCGGTGAACAATTCATCAACCTGGGCCTGCTCAACGATCCTCCCGGCATACATCACTGCTACCCGGTCAGCCGTGCCGGCGACCACGCCGAGGTCGTGAGTGATCAGAATCATCGAAGTCCCCGACCGCTCCTTGATCTCGGCGAGGAGATCAAGGATTTGTGCCTGGACCGTGACGTCGAGCGCAGTGGTCGGCTCATCGGCGATGAGCAGCGCGGGGTTGCAGGCCAAGGCCATCGCAATCATCACCCGCTGGCGCATCCCCCCGGAGAATTGATGGGGGTAGTCATCGATGCGGCGGGCTGCGTCGTTGATGCCGACCGAGGCGAGCGCCTCGATGGCTTGGTCGCGCGCCGCTCGCTTCGACAGTCCCAGGTGCCACTCCGTCGCTTCAGTGATCTGCCGCCCGACGGTCAGGTAAGGATTGAGCGCCGAGAGAGGGTCTTGAAAGATCATGGCGATGCGCCGGCCGCGGAGGCGGCGCAACTCATCCTCGCCGGCCGCGAGCAGGTTGGTCCCGTCAAAATCTGCGTGGCCGCCGATGACCCGCGCGCCCCGCGGGAGCAGCCCCAACAGCGCAAGTCCCGTGAGGGTCTTGCCGCTGCCTGATTCCCCGACGAGCGCTAGTGTTTCGCCAGCGGCGAGGTCAAAGCTCACCCCGTCCACGGCCCGCACCGTGGCCTCAGCACGCTCGAAATAGACCCGAAGGTCACGCACCGAGAGGATCGGTCCATCCATATCCTGCCGCATAGCTGTTACCGGTATAGTTGAAGGGGCGGCTTTTTGGTAGTGACGAGAATCTTAGCCTGCCGCGATGCTTGAATCGCTCGCCCGCGAACCGATTGCTTCATCGGTTGACTAGGCCCTGCTGTCTTCGCAACTCGTGGTAAAGCTCTTGGACCTGCCGGCGCGTGTCCTCAAACCCGCCCGAGGTGTTGATCGCGTAGTCGGCGTACCGGAGCTTTTCTTCCGTCGGCATCTGCGCCGCCATCCGGGCCACCGCCGCTTCGCGCGTGAGGCGATTGCGCTTGACCAGGCGTTCGAGCTGCAGCTCCGGCTCGCAAAAGACAACCACCACCTTGTCAAAGCGCCGGTACGCGCCCGCTTCAATTAGCAGGGCCGCGTCCACCACGGCGATGGCCTGCGGGTTTCGCGCCGCGACCTCAGCCAGCCAGCGCTCCTGCGCCTCCATCACCCGGGGATGGACGATCGCATTCAGCCGCTTCAGACGACTTGAGTCGGCGAAGACTATCGCACCCAGCCGTGCACGGTCAATAGCGCCGCTGTCAGCGAGCACCTCAGGCCCGAATTCATTGACGATTTCTTGGTAGGCGGGCTGCCCCGGCTCGATCACCTGATGGGCCACCACATCGGCATCCATCACTGCGCACCCCAGCTCACGCAGCAATCCAGTGACGTGCGACTTGCCGGTCGCGATGCCGCCTGTCAGACCTACCTTCAGCATCTCAAAGGCAGGGATTAGGGGCTAGGGGCTAGAAAGAAATTGTTTCCCTAGCCCCTAGTCCCTAGCCCCTAATCCCTCTCTCTCCTTCGCTCCGCTGCGCGCAGCGTATTCTTCATCAGCATGGCGATGGTCAGCGGGCCGACCCCGCCCGGCACTGGCGTCAAATAGGCGGCGCGCTCGGCGACGGTGCGCGGCTCGACATCACCGACCAGCGTGTAGCCCCGCTTTTCAAGCTCGCCCAGTCGCTTCGGGCGCTCATCTTCGCCGAAGATGCGGTTGACCTCGTCGGCGGTTGAGACCTTGTTCTGGCCGACATCTATGACCGTGGCCCCCTCGCCGACAAAATCCCCCGTGACCATCGCCGTGCGCTCGATGGCGACCACCAGGATCTCAGCCCGGCGCGCCACCTGCGGCAAGTCACGCGTGCGCGAGTGGCAGATCGTCACCGTCGCGTGCCGGTGCAGGAGCAGCAACGCCAGCGGCTTGCCGACGATGTTGCTGCGCCCGATGACGACAGCGTTGGCGCCGGCAATCGGAATCCGGTAATAATCCAGCAGTTCAATGATGCCGGCCGGGGTACAAGCCACTAACGTCTCTTTGCCCTGCACGAGATGACCGACGTTGACCGGGTGGAAGCCGTCCACATCCTTGGCTGGGTCAATCGCCTCCAGGACCCGCCGCGTCTCGATCTGTGCAGGCAATGGCGACTGCACCAGAATCCCGTCAATCTCGTCCTGACGGTTGAGTCGGTCAACCAGGGCCAGCAACTGCTCGGTCGTCGTCTCCTCCGGCAGTTCGTACTTCTCCGAATGGAGCCCGAGCGCCTGGCAGGTCCTCACCTTGCTCCCGACGTAGATCTTGGAGGCGGGATTTTGCCCGACGATCACCGCCGCCAGGCCCGGCCGGATCCCGCGGGCGGCCAACTCTGCCACGCGCGCGGCCACCCCTTGCTTAATCTGTTGGGCGACGATGGCGCCATCCAATGTCTGTGCGGTCATTGATTCTCCAAAGTGCTGCAAACCTCGGTGGGTGGGCTATCTTAACATACTTTCCGGGCAGGTGAGGATTGACGGGGCGTGTTTCACCTCAGCGGCTGAATCCCCTTCGGGTGTCGCCGATGCAGAGTCACCCATCCCTTCCTCCTCGCCTGTGATGGCTGGTTGGTGAAATGGAACACCCATTCCGCCCACTTCTGGGTGAGGCTGATCATGCTAGACCCGGAGAGTTTTGGAATCTGCCGGTGCTTGGTCATATCACTCACTGGGGCGGGCAATCTTCCAGGCTCAGATGGGGTAAAAGAGGGATTTAGGCGGCCATCCGCGCAAAATTCTTTTCTCTTCTCGCGAAGAGTGTGCTATATTCAGCCTCGTTAGCAAGAAGACAATAATTTTATTGATGCCGCCCCCCGATAGCATGGTATAACTGTTTTTGCCGGATGTGTCCTCGACCGCCCCTGCACTGGCAATCCTAGTCTGAGCCGCCCCTGGTTTTTCCTTGAAGCAGTTTGCACTTATCACGATTTCATTCGTCTAGTCGGCTACTGTTGAGGTGTCGGGCTACTTTAATTTTGTTATTTGATTGCCACGAAACCTCAATGAGGTAGATTCATCCTAAGGCTACCTCACCAAATGATCCTGCGACGCAGGATTCAACCTAAGGATGTCGAAGGCATGACCGCGGGGCTGACCACAAGCCAGCCACCCGTCTGGTTGCGCCGACTGTTCTGGCGGCAGCGATCCAAACTCAAGCCGGGACCGGCCTGGGCGGTCGGTATCGGTCAGTTGCCAGGATCAGCATCGGCGGGACTGAGTAACAAATTAAGGTAAACAGGAGATAGTCGTATGAGTGCAGCGATCCAACTGGTCAACCCACAAGCCATCCAAACCGAAACCGCGGACAATCAGCTGAGCAACCTTACCTCGTTCGAGCAGCCGAGTAACGTCTCTTCCTTCGAACTCGCACCCGAGAATCGACTGCGCCGGGCGCTCGCTTACATCGCCCAGCTTCAGGCCGAGGTCAAGACGCTGCGCGAGGAGTTGGCGCATGCCGAACGTTCGGTGGCCCACAAGGAGATGCTGATTCGCAACGCCACGCTCCGCGAGCAGGAGTTGCGCGCCGAATTGGTGAAGGATTGGTAAGGAGATGGACCTGCGGGAAGTAGGCGTCTAGCCCCGTCCCCTGTCTGCCTGCTCACGCCCGCCCGCACACCCAGGCACTGCCCCAGCCACCGGCCTTGGGAGTATTCCGACCCCCCTCTCCACGAAAATTTATGTTGCTCTGATCATCACGCGCCTTGACCGCCGCTGCGCTGCGTCTCTGCTGCTTCGCGGTGAGCGGCGTTGAGACCTGCCAATACTGCTTGCTTGGGTGCGAGCGCGATCAGGGCTGCTTCAGATATTCGTAGTGGAGTTGAAGGTCAGCCTTGACGGCCTTCTGGGCCATTCCGGCGACATAATTGCTGAAGACCAAGCAGTAGGTGCCAGGGCCGAGCGCGATGTCGATCGTCTCCACGGTCACCTTGCTGGACTTGAACCAGGTCTTGAAATCGTGGTGATTTTCAAAGTCCTCAACCCCATCTTCGTCCGTCAAGAAGACCTCAATGTCGTTTTGGCCGCTACCCTGCGCCGCGAATTTTCCTTGCAATCGAGGGTTTCGCCACCAGTCCTCAATGGTGAATCGGGAAATAAAATATTGCCCCGGCCCGAGCGTGAAAGATTCCTTGATCGCCCTTTCGGTCGCTGAGGTCCAATGTGGCGTCGGCCTCGGGATGGAGGTTGAGAGGAAGGCGCTTAAGCGCGCCCTGGGCTGAGTTGAGCGGGCGTCGAATTGGCGATTGTTGCGGCTGACCATCGCCGTCATAATCAAAAAGGCCAGGGCCATGGGGGCAACGATCAGGCCCGTGCGCGGGTGCTTGGACCTGAGAGGCTGAGTTCGCGCGACCGGAATCTTCTGAACAATCGTCGTTCGATTCCCGCAGTGAAGACAAAAGATGGAAGGTTTAGGATTCTCCTTCCCACACTTCGGGCAACGCATATCCTCTCCTGTGAAGTCGGTGGGCTTGGGTCTAACTGCTCACCGCCCTGCCAGGCACACCCCTCGGTTTTACAGCAATCAGCACAGGCGATCTTCGAGACCTCCTAACTGGCGGTTAGGGCTGCGGCCTGATTGGGCTGACGGTGCGGGCAGTCGATCGATTAAGTGTAGTGGCGATGATGGCTGCTGTGGTCAGACTAATGCTGGCGACGACCACCGGGAGAAGGATCCCGCCTCCCCCACTCTGTTGGGTACTCCCAGAGTCGCTACTGACGGCCGGTGCGGGGTTTTTAGTACGCGAGACCTTATTCGCCCCTTTCGCGCCCAACAAAACTTCCTTGCCTTCGGCGACGTATTCGATCCTGCTTCCTGAAGTGACCTGAGCGTCACCGAGGCTTGATGCCACGCGCGTCTTGCCCTCGACCACATCTATCGCCAGCACCGAGGCCTGCCTGCCATCCGACTGGGCGACCCCTTGAGGCGTGACGACCGAAATCTTCACCCCCGCCGGAGCCCTCACGACGACCCGCCCGGAGAGCAAGCTCCCTCCCAATACATCTTCAGAGAAGTGCAGCATCATCTCCGTGTCAGACCCAAAGCCGACGCCGCCGAGCTTATTGAGATTGACCGTGGCGGCCCCGGCCAAAGAGGTCTTGACGCGGCTCTCGCTGAAGACGGTCATGCCAGAAATAGCTTTGGCCCCATTGAGAGTGGCCTGCCTGACGAACGATAATTCGCCCGCCGCCCTGGCCGTAGTTTTAGCCGTTGTCGAGTTCGTCGTCAATAAAGAAAAGCTGCTGAGAGTCAACGTCAGAAAGATCACTAGCAGCTTCTGAAATAAAGCTGGTCTCCTGTTCATTTATGTGCCTCTCGTGGATAAAGAGCTGAAAAGAACTTGAACTTCCTGGGAGAGGAAGTTTCTTGTTGGCAAAAGGAGCACGCTGGGGACACTGACTCGTGCATTCTATGACAGATCTTAAACTTAGACAAGATTGGACTTCACTTCTTCATTTTTAGGAAAACCCGCCCTCCGCACCAGGGTTCATTGGCGGCCTGATGCTGTCCACAGAAAGATTGCCTCTGAACCGCTCGGAATCTTGGCTGAGTTGCAGATTCTCAATTGGGGAATTTAGAGATGAAGTGTCAGAATGGAGTGAGGAGGAGTTGCAAGCGACTCTGGCCGACAGTGGATGTGCAATGATCCATCCCTCGTCAATCGCGGTGTGATACTCAGCGGTTGCAAGCGACTCTGGCCGACAGTGGATGTGCAATGCTCAAATATGTGTGGCACCCCGTCTCCCAGTCTGTAGGGGCCAGTGTCCAAGTAGATTAGCTTGCGGGGCGGACATCCCACTGGGAAAGGGCGGAGACGGCCATCCCGAGCACGACCCAACGCTTGGGGGCCGAAAGGAAGTGGACACCGATCCGCCATTGGTCATCCTTGATGTGCGCGTATTTGATCACACCCTCGACCTGGAATTGGCCTTCGAGGCCGGATAATTTGATGATCTCTCCGACGCCTAACTGGCGGTTGAAGCGCAAGCAAACGCCGCGTCGGCTGACATCTTCGGTGTACGCCTCCTCGGTGAATGGCTGCCCGTCCTGATCCTTGCCTTCGACCATCAGCTTAACGGCTAAGCGCATGCGCGTATCGCGCGGCTTAAAGCCGGGCGATGTCTCCTGGGAATCGACCTTCGGCCCGTCAACGATTTCGGCGATGCGTTGCAAGTCACTCTCGGTGATCTCAAAGAAACGGATGCCGACGCCCACCCCGGGCTGGATGAAGCGCACCTGCCCGGTGGCTTGGATGAACGACCGGTCGGGAAGATTCAGGCGCAGATGGACGAGCGCCCCGGCGCGGAGCGGCAGCTTGGTAGAGATAAAGACGCCGCCGAGACTCAGGTTGGCCGCCTTCACGCGGTAAGTTTCACCCTGGCAGAAAAGGGTGACCGGGTAACCTGCCTCAATCCGTCGGTAGCGACGCTGTTCGCCTCTCAATTCTCTCGCCATGCTGATAGTCTGTCCTCTCTGGCCTTTGAGCCTGTCATTCGGGGCGGCGATGAAATTATTAGCCACTTCCTGTTACTTCTTTGTTTTAATCCGATGATGAAGATCTGTCAGGATTCCACGATAGGTGTCAATCAGTAATCTGAGCCGTGAACGGAGGGCGAGCCGGCAAGTATCAATGGCCTCTCGAGGGGAGCGGCTGATGGCTAATAGCCTTCTGCTTCCAGTGGATTACCCGGCGGGCCGAAAAATTATTATCTTGCTCAGCCGTAATTTGCTTTGATATAGTTCCACTGCTCTTGGACAGGCAAGCGATTGGCAGTAATGTTCGCCTCAGGGCAGGAGAAGAAGTCCTCGTAGCAAATTGTGGCTCCCGCGTTACGGACGGCACCTCACCGACCTCAGCACAGAGCCTCCAGCATATTTTGCTCTCCTTCTAAGCCCTGCCAAGTGTGTTCCCTGGAACCCAGGCAATCCAAATCACCGACTCCTCAGTCCCAAAGGTAGTGATGCACTCGGGAAGGACAAGTAGCATGACGAATAGCGTTCGACAATTCCTCACCGACGAGCGCGGCCAAGACCTCGTTGAATATTCTCTTTTGTTAGTCCTTTTGGGTGGCCTCGCCTTAGTTTATCTCTCCGCCATCGGCGCGAGCGTGGCGAGTGTCTTTAGCAAGCTTGGCAACAGGCTAGCCGATGCGGGCAGCTCTCTGCCATAGGGCCAAGCTCCTATGGATTCACCATCAATGCCTGGCCTCGCGCCTCAAAGGTCACTTATTGCCGGCCGACCTAAGCCCCGCGCTTCGGGGTGCCGTTGACTATCGTGAGCCAATCGCCGGGCGCCTCCTTGAGCCCCGAAGTGATGTTGAAGAACTCTTTTTGGATGGCCGCCGTGACCGGGCCGCGTGCGCCGCTGCCGATCTTGATTTTATCAATGCTGCGAATGGGCGTGACCTCAGCCGCCGTGCCGGTGAAGAAGACCTCGTCGGCGATGTAGAGCGCCGCGCGGGGGATCACACTCTCCTTGACTTCAAAGCCCAGGCCCCGCGCAATCTGAATCACCGAGTCGCGCGTGATGCCGGGCAAGACGGCCGAACTGAGTGGCGGCGTGTGAAGGCAGCCGCCCTTGACGAGAAAGAGATTCTCGCCGCTGCCTTCGCTCACGGCGCCGGTCGTATCGAGGGCGATGCCTTCGACGAAGCCGTTAGTGATCGCCTCCATCTTGATCAATTGCGAGTTCATGTAATTGGCCGCCGCTTTCGCCGTCGCGGGCAGGGTATTGGCCTGCATCCGCGCCCAACTGGCGACGCACACATCGACGCCCTGCTCGATCGAATCCTGCCCCAAGTAGCGCTCCCACACCCAACTCGCGATATAGACCTCGACCGGATTGAGAAGCGGATTGACCCCGAAACTGCCGTAGCCGCGGAAGACCAGGGGGCGCAGGTAGCAGTACCGGAACTCGTTGACGCGTACCACCTCGACGCAGGCGGCCACCAGCTCATCGACCGAGTAGCCAAGGTCCATGCGGTAGATGTGGCAGGAGTCGCGCAGGCGCTCGGCGTGCTCGCGGAGACGGAAGATGGCCGGCCCCTGCGGCGTCTCGTAGCAGCGGATGCCTTCGAACATCGCCGAGGCGTAGTTAACGACGTGCGTCATGACGTGAATCTTCGCCTCGTCCCAATCGATCAGTTTTCCGTTGTGCCAAATCTTCTTGGCAATCTCTGTGGTCATGGCGATGAATACTCCTTTGAGATATAAAGTCGGGCGCGTGGAGAGTCAAAGTGAAAGAATCCCAAATCAGCGGCCATCATACTGGCTCGCATTTCTGAGTGTCAAGCTCGGGCCCGCCTCGCAAATTTGACAAAGCTTTTAGCCCGACACTAGAATGGTGATTGGTGACGCAAACCACATCTCTTCGGTGAAGGACACCCCGCGATGAGCATTAAGGCAGAACTGCTGGAAATTCTCAGATGCCCGGCCTGCAAGGCGAAGGTCGAACTCAAGCCTGACGGCAGTGGGTTGAAGTGCGTCGAGTGTCGCCGCCTCTACCCGATCCGCGATGACATCCCGGTGATGCTCATCGACGAGGCGAAGGTCGAAGGAGACAACGCCGCGCCAGTCTGAACGCCGCGCGTGCCGCGATGACCTGATGTTCCGCTCAGTTGCTTCGCCAGTTGGCAGTTTCACTGGAGCCCACCGCACGCGCCCTTAGCTTGAGACGGGGGCGATCAAGGGCAAAGCGCAAGGAGCAGAGGGCTAGGGACAAAGAGCGAAGTGGGTGCTCGCGACTCTCTGCTCTTAGCGCTTTGCACCATGCTCTTTGCTCCTTGCGCTTTCGCCTTGCCGATGGCCAGACCACTTTTCCAACAACTTCCCGAGGGCTCGCGCGTGCTCTTCGTGCGTCTGCGCAATCTCGGCGAAGCGGTGCTCGATACGGCGAATCTTCGTGCGCTCAAACGATACCGTCCCGATCTGGAGATCACCACTCTGGTCGAAGCGATCTACACCGACCTCTACGCCGCCGACCCAGACATCGAGGCCATGCCGCTGGTGCGCGGGGCGGGCGACCGGCGTAGTTCGCTCAAGGCGCGGCTCGGCGTGATCAGAGAAATTCGCCGGAGAAAATTCGCCGCGGTCATTAACCTGCACGGCGGCCCGACCAGTGCTCAACTGACGGCCGCCAGCGGCGCCCCGCATCGCGTCGGGGCGTCGCACTTCCGTCACGGCTATGCCTACAACTGGCATATCCCCCCGGCCGAGCAGATTCTCGCGCGCCGCGACTTGCACACGGTCGAGTCTCAGTTCGGATGGTTCAAGTGGTTAGGGCTGCCGGGTGACGAGCCTGCCCTCACACAGCTCTTCGTCGCCCCGCGGATGTGGGCGAGCGGGGAAGCGAAACTGCGCGCGGTCGGAATCAATCCGGCCGCCCCTTATGTGGTGCTCGCGCCGACCAATGAGTTCTACACCAAGCGCTGGATGCCGGAGCGGTATGCGGCGGTGGCCGAACACTTGGTAGCGCGCGGATACCAGGTCGTGATGACCGGCGCCCCGACTGAGGAGCAGGTGGCACAGTTGGAGAGCGTGCGCGCCGCGACTGCGCGGCCGTTAGCGGCGCTGAGTTCCCTGAGCATCGGCGAACTCACGGCGATGATTGCGGGCAGCTCGCTGCTGGTCAGCAATGACAGCGGGCCGGCTCACATCGCGGCGGCGCTCAAGGTCCCGCTGGTAGTGCTCTTCGGCCCGGCCAGTTCGGTGCGCTGGCGCCCCTGGCGCGCCCCTGCCGAACTCGTGCAGAACTATTTTCCTTGCAATCCCTGCGCGATGTACACTTGCACTGCCTTCGACGAACCTGAATGTATTCGCTCAATCAGTATCGCGCAGGTGCTCGCGGCGATTGACAAGATCCTCTGAGTTGAGCGTACGGTGCGGTACGGGGAGCGTGAGCGACCTGGGCTTGGCGGATAAGGCTCGTAGCGGAGGTTCAGGTCGCTCACGCTCCCCGTACTGTACCCGCCGCATCACGCACATTGATTTGAAAACCGCTATAGAACTCGAAACTCGAAACCCGAAACTATGAATCGGCAACGCGCACAAGAAATCCTGAATGGCTTCGCCGGCCAACGCCTGATCGTGCTCGGCGATTTGATGCTGGATGAGTTTATCTGGGGCGAAGTGCGTCGCATCTCACCTGAAGCCCCGGTGCCGGTGGTTGAAGTCAAGCGAGAGACGTGGCACTTGGGGGGCGCCGGGAATGTTGTTTCGAATCTGCTAGAGCTGGGCGCGCAGGCCGTGCCGATCGGGGTGCTCGGAGACGATTGGGCGGGGACGCGGCTCCAGCGCAGCTTCGCCGAGCGTCAGGCGGAGACCGCCGGGCTCGTCTGCGACGGCTCGCGCCGGACGACCCTCAAGACGCGGATCGTCGCTCACTCTCAGCAGATGGTGCGTGCCGACCGCGAGGACTCTTCGCCGATCAAAGGCGAGATCGAAAACCTGATCATCGCCAACTTCAACGCTTTCCTCGACGCGGCAGACGCAGTCATCGTCTCCGACTATAACAAAGGATTGCTCACACCGCGGGTGTTGCAGGAAACACTCCAAACTGCGCGCAGCCGCCGCAAGATCGTTTGCCTGGATCCTAAAATCAGAAACTTCGCTCATTACCGCTCGGTCACTGTCATCACGCCTAATCAACTCGAAGCCGAGCGGGCCACCAACATCGAGATCCATAACGAGCCGTCGCTCGTCGCTGCCGCGCGGCGGATTCGCGAGATGCTTGACTGCCCGAACGTCCTCATCACGCGTGGTGAGCACGGCATGACTTTACTCGGCGAGCAGGACCACGTCACTCACATCCCCACGACGGCGCGTGAGGTCTATGATGTGACCGGCGCCGGTGACACGGTGATCGCCACTCTCGCCCTCGCCTTAGCCGCTGGCGCTCAGGTTGATGAGGCGGCGGTCATCGCCAACCATGCTGCCGGAGTGGTCGTCGGCAAAGTTGGCACTGCCACCGTCTCACGCGCAGAACTGACTGCCGCCTTGCAGGATTTGGCTTGAGCTACAATCCGGAGCAGAGTCTCGGTCCATAGTGGCTGCCGCTATCTTTCATCATCTCTACTATGGTGATTCCTGACTAGCAAGGCTAATACCATTTTAGATTGATGATGGTGCATTAGAGCAAATTCGCGCTCAAGCATGACCCAGATTGCGAAGCGCATTCCCTGGGCTTCTGTCGACCAAAAGGTGCTGAGACACAAGGTTTTGACAACCTCGGTCAGGCTCATTTGAGGGCACGGCTGGGCTGCCCGAAACAGACTGTTTCCGCTCTGTGACAGACTGCTGGCGCCCCGCCTCGGAAGCGCGAGCTGGCGGTTGCTCCGCCAGCTCGGACGGAGAATCAACAACTTGTAGGCTGATTACCGGCGAGAGGGCCAAGCGCAGAGCTATTACGAAAGGTCGAATTATCGCGTAATGCACGGTGATCAATGTAAATTGGTATAACTCAGAACAGCACACTTCGATCATCATAGCTTGGCTACGATCAACATCTTTCATCTTGCTTCTCTGTTCTAATTACAGTCAGGCTAGCCCAGTACAGAGTTTAACGGCAATTTTCATAGTGACGATCGGGTCTCTAATCAAAAAAATTCTGATCTAAATTTACTTGAGCACTTAAGTTAACCGGCTACTCGAAATGGGGTAATCCCAAGCCCATGTCATCGTGGTATACTGCCGCCGTTTTTCTGCCCAAGAAGTCTTCAACTAACGTCGTGAAATTCTTTCACGTTTGAGAGAGTGAATATCGCGGTCAAGCGAGCAACGATTTAAACGTGACTGCCCTTGCTCATTTTCATCCGATCTGAGTTGTACCGTGCCCGATCCGCACTGAGGGAGACGTTAGTTCGAAGTTGGATTAACCACTAACAAGGAGTAGTAGCGATCCATGAAGAACGTCTGCGTCCACTTTGCGGTGGCCTTCGTCTGTTATGTGTCTCTTTTGAATCTCGGCGTCAAGGCCCAACCTGGACCTGCTCAACCGCCGGCACGGCCAGTCGCTTCTCCGAGCGTCCCACCAGTCGCCACTGATAAACTCACAAACCAGCTCACATCGATCAATGATCATACGGCTCGTCTAACTAATAACACTGATCCCATTCATAAACCCGAGCCGACCAATGTGTCTCTGCCGGTGGCGCCGAAAATCAGTCCCTTACACCCACAAACAAAGCTGGCGGCCGAGCTGTCCGGGGCGAAGCTCAATGCCATCGCCTTCGAGGAGCCTGATGCTGAGAGCGAAAGCGCTCCGCGCAGCTTTGTGGCGACGGCCTACAACATTCACGGCCGCACCGCTTCCGGCGTCTATGTGCGCCGCGGCGTGATTGCCGCCGACCCGCGCGTGCTGCCCATCGGCAGCGTGGTCCAAGTCAAGGCCGGCAATTACTCCGGGATTTACACGGTTCACGACACTGGTCGCCGGGTCAAGGGGCGCAGCGTCGACATCTGGATGCCGACCTCGCACGAAGCGCGCAGCTTCGGCCGGCGCCGGATCAAACTCCAAGTGCTCCGCTACAGCACACACCGCGCAAAGAAATAAAGCAATCATCATTATCCGCGCTCATCAACTGATCGCCGCTCGCTTTAAGAAGCGAGCGGCGATTCTTATTTGTGCGCCCGGCAGGGCGCGCCTACTTGGAGGTGAGAGTCCTCCACGAACCCGACAGGGGGAATCGTTAGCCGAACAGCAAGGGTGTCCATCGCGAGATGGAATCTGAAGGAAGCTGT
>Ga0070707_100000235_pt1 | contig 55514 bp, 83 predicted proteins | sample KBSK5502metaG_FD_65468 | JGI IMG/M metagenome (GOLD analysis project Ga0070707, IMG submission 65468) | Corn, switchgrass and miscanthus rhizosphere microbial communities from Kellogg Biological Station, Michigan, USA - KBS K5-50-2 metaG | ecosystem: Host-associated > Plants > Roots >... | reverse complement strand
TGCGCCCGCGCTATTCTAGTAGTGTGGGCGCTTCGTTTGATACCAACATTATACCAAACATTTGACAGATAAACAAATTCGCTTATCATTGATGTATACAGGAGGATCAATGGCTAAACTCACGTTAAAAGAAGTATCGCAGAAACACGGCGTTAGCGTTGCAACGTTACGCAGGTGGATAGGGCAGGGCAAAATCCCGCAAGCGGAACAAACACAAATCAAGATCGGGTCAGGGTATGTGTGGCTCATCCCTGAAGAAGCGGAAATACCCACGCCAGTCGAAGAAGGCGCGCGGCATCCTGATTATGACCGATCCCCCAAAAACTAGGGGTTAACGCAAATCAATTAACTTGCCTATTGACATGATAATCTAATTCGCTTATCATAGAGATATAGTCAGTTAGAACCCAAACACGCAGGCGGCCACCGCCGCCGGAAACGAGGACATGATGACGACCACGAGCACACGCGAATTAGTCCCCTACAGCCAACTTACCAAAGCGCAACAAAGTCTTGTTTGGGCGATGCATGAATGCGATAGTATTGACAGCGAATATTCAAACGCTGCTGTTCTTAATCGCCTCGTTCGCAAGGGATGGGCAAGAACATTCACGGTATTGGGGCAATTCCGGCGTAATGGCAAACCTACAACGTGGTACACATTAACAATGCAAGGTGAAGCCACGATACAGATTATCCGCTAGACAAACGGAAAGGGCGACCCACCTCGACAGCAAAAGTCGCCCCAACGTCCACTCACTGACAGCAAGTAGACAACGAAGGATTTTAGCACATCATGACGAACTTCACCGACCAACTATTTGAACACATCATGTACGCGGTAGCCCGCCGTATCGCGACACTGGCACAAACGAACCCACAAGCGGCGGCCAACGATTTCGAGCAACATGCGCGTGAAATGTCAGTTGACGAACGGCGCGATTTTGAGCAGGCTATAGTTCAGTACGCGATTGAGATAGGGTAGGGCGATGAAACAACCAAACTCGATTGACTACACCACGAAACGCAAAGGGACAAAATTAGAGGGTAGCGTTATCGACTACTGCCCAAAATGCGGGCGTAAGGGTCTCAGGGTTGAATACCTAGATGGTATGGTCATATTTGAGCATCAGAAGCGATTTAGTGGATTTGCTTGGGAAATTACCGATAGCCATATCATCCCTTCGCAGTTATCCCTCAAGGAAGCAAAAGCGCGTGACCGCCTGTACGGAATCAAACGGTTACAGTTCTTTCGCCAGGGCTTGAAGTGGCCTCATAGAGAAGCGTGGTTGTTCTGTAAAAATCAGCCCGTAGAGGTTATTTATACCGAAATGGGGCAGGGCGGTTACAGTTGGGATGATAAGTCTTGGCGGAAACAACGTTAGCAGCAAGCAGCCCCAGCGCCGTGCAATCTCGCGCGGCGGGGGCGGGTAACTAGGAGAGGTGTAGGGGTATCGTGGGTATTGGAAAAGCGATCAGGATGTGTCGGATACAACGTGAATTGAGCCAACAAGAACTGGCAAACAAAGCGGGAATTTCAATTGCTTATCTGTCACTTATTGAACGCAATAAGCGCGATCCTGTCCTCTCAACGGTTGAAAGTATCGCCAGCGCTTTGAGTGTGCCTTTGGTTGCGCTGGTTTTTCTGGCGGCGGACGAAACAAATCAGGGACAGTTAGGTAATGAACTGTGCGAAAAACTATCTTATGTGGCGTTCCACTAGCATAGAATTTAGATATTAACCGCCAATTCCGGCGGGGCAGGTTAACAAGGCGGCGATGCTGCCGGAAGTATGGCGGCGCGCGAATTCGAGGTTACAGGGGAGGTTTGAGGATTATGAATAAGCGAGAACTGTCGAAGCCTGAGGTGTACGAATTACTTTTGGGCGCGGGTGTCACATTTGATTACTACCGAGGGGTATTCACATTCTGGATCGACAGCACAAAGTATTTTGTTCACCCGTGCCGGTTTGGACAATTCCTGTGGACTGAGTATCCGATTTATAAAGCGAAAGATTTTGAGGTTATCAAGAAATAGTCCAATACGACGCAGACGGCCTACATCGGAAGTGTAGGCCGCGCGCTAATCATCTGCGCTAGGAGGCGCAAACAATCATGTTAATGCACAGTCAGAATAGCACACGGTTCGTCAGCCCGTCAAGCCTGCCGCCTGTGCGCAGGATCACCTATACCCGCTGGCAAGGATCGAACCGTATCCTCAAGGGTACGATCAAAGAAGAGCGGGAAGTCGCGGTCAAACGGTGGCCGGGTGTTGTGGTCACAGAATACCGCGTCAAGCCGGACGCGGGGCAAACGAACCTGAGTGAACATTGGGTCAATGAATCAGACGTGATTGAGATTATCGAGAAGCCTATTTGTGCCCGCTGTAACGATGTTGGCTACATCTCGCTTCGTGGTGACGACGATTGCGCGTGTCCCGTCTGCCAGGACATTGGCGAGGTCGTGTACTAAAATGGACGCTGAGAAGGTCAAGGCGCTATTCGTCGCGGCGGGCGTGACACCGAAGCACGTTTGCGAGTGCCGCGATGCACGGCGGCGGTCTAAGGACATGGTGTCCTGGCTTATCGTGCTGCCCACTGGCGCGCGAATACCGGCGCAGGTCTGGGAGCGGATCGAAGCCGGAGCCTGGAGTTCCGGCAGTAGTTACGTGGTTCAATTGAAAAGTGCCTAAATTAGGCGTGAAAGGTAGTGGGGGTGTGAGAATGATTTACGAACATCTGGGGAAGTACGAGATCATGGAATGGGCTACAAGTGGGGAATGTGGGGTATGGTTCTATCCAGGGGCGATGGATGAGGTTAACCCGATTATCGTTCTGCCCACCGTTGAGGCGGCGCGTATCTGGGTAAGCAAGCAACTCGCCGCTGCACAGAACCGCGATACTGGGTGGCCGCAATATGACTTGAATGAACTGGGGTTCAGTGCTATGGGTTTGATCCCCGCAACCGAAGCGGCCCGTGCGGGGGGGGACGACAGCGGCTACAGCGAACTTCTCGATAAATTGAGCGCGCAAATCAAGCGGCTTGAGCGCGAGAACAAACATCTCAAGGAAGCGCTGGAACCGTTTGCAGAAGCGTGGTTACAAGTGCCGTATGGATTGCGATCAACGCTTCGCATATGGAATGGGTTGCTTGACGATGAAAGTCGCGATGTGTCGATAGGCATTAGTACCGACACATTACAGGACGCGCATACGGCGTACTTCAATCTGCCGAAAACAAACGCCACCGGCTGACGCGGGCGTGTGGGTGGGATGGGTAGGGACGCGGCATGTCGTGTCCCTGTTTTGTTTCTAGCCTACGCTGCCCTTCACATCAATCGACACATCGGCACTTGCTGACTCTACCTTAACTGACGTGACATTATTTTTCCAACCATACAGCAAGTCGATCACCACATTGATAACGTCCGAACCGAGGCCGATAATCACGCCGGTAAGCACGGTTGCAAACCACGCTGGGATTGTGGGTACGCCGACGAACAGCGATAGGTTGCCCATCAATGCCACCGCGATACCAGCCAACACTTGCACGAACACCAGAATAGCGTCCTGCACATCGGTGCTATAGGCCAGCTTGCGAACCGACGGCTTCACGAACTCCACGAACCGATTTACAGCAGCCGAAGCCGCTAACACTACTGAGAAGTCCATTTTTATATCTCCTCTAAGCGGCTTTATTCGCCGCAATATCTAACGCTTCTGCAAGATGATTCCACGCTTCCCATTCTGCTTTATGATAGGCGGCGCGGGCGCGGGCGAATGCCGCGTTGAACGGTTGCACAAATGGCGCAGGCGGTTCTGGTGGGGGAGGGGGAAATAAAATAGGCGGTATGGGATCGGGCGCGGGCTGCTGGGTAGCGTTCGCGGCGATCAGGGCGCTATGTAGAATCTTTGCAGGCTCCACATCGAACGCTTCCCACTGCGGCGTTGTACTTCCGTAGCAATAAACACATGCGCCCCGGATATAAGGTTCCGTCCACAGTGTATTGCGCGCCTTCACAATTTCGGCGGCGTAACTTTCCTCGGATATGCCAGTAGATCGCCAGCCGTTTGTTTTCACATCTCCGTATTTGTCGCGCCCCATTTCAGAGAATATCACGGGCGGCATATCGTAGCCACGCATTTTTAATAGGCGTTCGATGTCCCGGTGACGCGCCGCTTGCCCATCTTCAGGCCGCAAACCGTTCTGCCCCCAATATGGATGCAATCCCCAAAAGTGCGTCTGATAGCGCTTGAAGGCATCGAATAAGGGTTTCACAACTTCCCATTTAGCGCTATCAGAAAACCATGAGAAGTCAGGATGCCCCGCGCCTTCGTTACCCACCACAAGGGATAGTCCAGCCGTCGCGTACAATTCCATCACGCGAATGAGCCATCTTACGCGGTCACGTAAATCAGCAATCGGCGCCTTGCTATCCGCTTCATTGAGACAATACAGCGGCATTCCTGGCTTACTAATGCCCCGTTGGTTAATGAAGTATTGCTCAGGACTAATCACCTTCCACATGTGGCCTTCGTTGGGGTTGTACTGGCGATATACCACAATCGTATTGGGTAGGGCGCTGTGCATCGCCTGAGCAAAATCGAAGTCATCCATGCACACAATTGCAGAGGCGTTAAGCTGCATCAAAAAATGGGATAGGTAATCCTTTTCGGCGGCGCTGCGATCCTGACCTGAGCGCGCTTTCGGATGCAAGTTAATGCCGAGTCGAAGTGTCATCATTACCCCGCTTTCGGGAGTTCATCGACTGAGGGCGTACCCGTGTTCACGTTGACCACGTTGACGGCGGGTGTCTCCTGAGTGGCACGCACCTTCTCAGCGCAAGCCTTATCGAGCGCTTCGATAATGGCACGTTTGAGTTCTTCAAAGAATGTATCTATCGGCTTATCGGTAGGGAATACGACCCAGGCTTTATTGAATATCTGCCCGACAACCTTTTGAATATCTTCACTTGTGTCTTGCAGTGCCCCTACATCCTTGACAACCTGCTGGAGCGGCTTACTGCCAACGGTCACAATTGAGGTCATGGCGCTGGCAGCATCCGAGATAATTCGGTCACGATCCCCCTCGCGTTTTTGCTGTGCCGTCCACAGGTCGGCAATACGATTCATGCTATCGCCGACTGATTGAAAAGTTTCAATATATCTGTCATCGCGATCCTTGTCGGCTTGTTTCTGCGCTTGCCATTGTACATGACGATCTTCTTCGATAGCATCAACCCGCTTGATTTGTGTTCCCAGCAATTCCGTTATCGTAGTTTCATGGCTATCGCGGCGTTCGTTTTCTTTCGCCGTCGTGCGCTGGATGTTGATAACGATGTAGGCCAGGATCACATAAACCGGAACGTTAGATAGCCCTTGTAGCAGCAAGTCGGTTAGTGTCGATGGCGGGTTAGCCGCTGTGGGGGAGACTTGCAGCAGGAATATTCCCAGGAAAAGCGGCAAGCGGGTCATTAGTAATCGCATGTATTTCGCTGCCTCGGTTTTCGATATGTCGCAAATCCGGTTATAGTTATCATTAGCTTGGCTCCTCTCGTGAGCTAAGTGACCGCCGGGGCGTGTCTCATGCGCCCCGGTTCGGTGTGTTATCGATAGTTGTGCATCCACGCTAGCCACGCTTCGTCTGCATAGTCCATCGCGGTAACGATCTTGTAGGCGCACAGCAACAGCGCGTAGAGCGTCAGGGTGAGTAAGGTGAGGTGTATCATGGTTAGGCGATCTTCTCTAGCAAAATCTGTGTGTAGTGCTCAACCGCTGATGCCTCGTTAATCACTGCGCCTAGTCCATTGGTTGCGCGTGCTTGTGTAACATAATACTGGACATCGTACGCATCCGTCCCGTTGGCTGTGAATTCGGCGAATAAAGTTGCATTCACCCCTTGATTGGTGAGCATGAAATGATTGGCGGATGTTAAGATTACAGTCGTCGTCGTCACATTTCGTAATCGGATACGGACGCTCCCTGCTGTAGTCGTGCTGCCGATGAAGGGTGAATTGATCTGAATGCGGTAGCTGCCTGAAAGCGGCGTGAATTGGTTACTCGAAATTGTAACAATTCCATCCGCGTCAACGACTTCGGTGTTCAGAACGCGCGTCGTCCAGGTGGTCGCGGTGCTACCGCCGCCCGCTGTGTTCTGGGCTTGCTGCTCCTCAATTACCGCGAACTTATGCGGCAAGCGGGCTTCATCCAACGTGCCGGATGCGATTGCTGCCGCGCTGAGTGTGCCGCCGTCGTCCGTGTCGAGGTGGTCGTGGTTGGCGTTGGTGAAATCGGCAATCGTGGGCGTGGTGAGCGTTTTATTCGTGAGCGTAACCGTATTGCTGTCGAGTACTACCGCTCCGGTTGCATCAGGGAATGTGGCGGTGCGATTACCCGTCAGAGTAGCAAACTTCAGGATGCCTTTTTGCGAGGTCGTCCCGTAGAATTCCAGGATCGCATCGTTGCCCGTGCCAATGGACACCACGCCTGAAAAAATCTGCGCGAGATACGGCGGCATGATATTGACCTGCATCGTACCGGTTGTCGCGTGGCTGGTCAGAATGTGGCCTAACCGCTGCGCCCAACCCGCGCCCGCTGCCGGGGTTACGTTGCTCATTGTCCCGGCGGTTGTGGATAGCCACATGGACGCGCCCGCCGTAAAGCCGCTGGTATCAATCCCCGCCAATATACCAAACAGCATCATACGGAAATAACTGTTATTGGTGGCAGTATCCATCGCAACGCCGTCGGCTAACGACGATTGACTGGTCGAACTGACAATGTTCGCGTCTGCCAGTGCCACCGACGGATACCCGTTCGATGCGCTGTTTACAGATAACCATGTACCTTTATTCACGGTTGAAGCGGTCACGTTGCGGCAGATAATCCACATGTCGCGACCATCGTAGAAGACTTGTCCGCCCGCGTCGATGTACTTCTGAACCGTGAAACCCTGATCGTCCGCAACCCACAACCGCGCATGGTCACTCGCGGGCGTGCTCGGCGTACTGGCTTCGGCGTAGTCTACAAAGTCGGTGACATTTTCACCGGACACGGTAGGCGTTGCGAGAGTTGGTGAAGTACCGAACACCAGCGCACCGCTGCCGGTTTCGTCGGAAATAGCACCCGCAAGCCCAGCGCTGTCAGTAATCGAACTGACCACACCGGTTGTTGTCGTGACCTTCATTAAGCCGGTTGCCAGCGCGGATAGGGCTTGCTCATTGGTCAATGTAGCATCGGGCGTCTGTGTGATGTAGGTTGCATTGGATGGGGCAGGGGCAGCGCCAGAACTGGCCGCCGTCGCCCGCCCTTTGCTATCGAATGTGACCGAGGCATTGGTATAGCTTCCGGGCGTAACTGCGGTATTCGCCAGTGTCGCCGCCTGGGAACCGGAACCGGGGCCAGCGGTCACATCGCCCGTGAGTTCGGTGATACCGGAACCACCAGAACTATCCGCAACATTAATGAACTGGCGCAGGTCTAAGAAATCGTCGCCGCCTGCCTGGATATTCCCCGGCGTGATACCGGTTTGCCCATTGAATACTTGCCATGCCCATACCGGAATGTTGGCGCTGTCTGAACGCCCGTCTAAACATTCCTGTACATCGTCGATACCTAAATCGTCCTGACTGGTTTTCGGCGTGCTGATAACCGTTTCCAGCGTGTTATCCGACGGTTTCCAGAACAAACACGCGATACCCCACTCGCCCGCGCCGCCTGGGATGGACGATGTTAAGTCCACCTGATCGCCCATAAACAATGTAACTACACCGTCGATGATTGCTAAGAACGGTTGAACCGTGACAATCATGGAATTGGCGGCACTGCTAATCGGGTGGCTGACCAGAGTGGTAATACGGTATTGGTTTATGTAATATGAGTTGTTGTCATCGGCGGTGTTATTAGCCGTCGGGTTGGTTCCAGATGCAAGTAGGGCGGGGTAGTCTGCCCCTACAACCGCCCAAACCTTATCATAATCATACTTAATCAGGACACCCATACCGGGTATCTTTTTCATGCTGGATACACGGAAGGGCACAACCATTGGCTGTGAGAACCCGTTCGCATTCTGATAGCGAACGTAAACATAGCCGTCCTGTCCTTGAACATCAACGCGACCATCAGCATCACCCAGAATGGCGCGAAAAACGCGAAGTCCCACAATTTTTTGATATTCGTTAGCCAGTTGAAACAATTGTTGATTGTTGGTCATATTGGTTTAGAAGGGTTCGAGTCCTATAATCTGGTCACTACTAGGAACTGATTTAGTCGTAATCAAATTCGACCCATGTGATGGACTTACAATGATCCCATCCGTCCCATTCGCGATAAACAGTTGGTTACCAGTCGCATCGCTTGGGCGATAGCGGATATAATTCGCATCGTCGGCGATCTGTCCACGATCCGTCCATGCCGTCCCATTGTTCACACTTGTAATCAGGTGAACTTCAGTTCCGAATAACAGAACGGCAGCATATCGATTATAGAGTTTATAGCACGCATCGGCACAATTGGGTGATACCGCAACCCCATATTCCCCACCGATGGTTTTGGTGATGTTCGTGAACACCGTTCCACCCGCGCTTACATACCACGCGGCCTCGTTGCCAGCAGTCAGCACACTTGAGTACACGATATAGTCAGGCGATGAACCGCTGTTTGCCGCCCCGCTGCTTTTATAGCGCGGAATGATAATGCAGGAGGGTTGCGCCCCGGTGGGCATCGGATCACCATAGGCTGTATATGTGCCGCCTAATGTGGTAGCACGGTATACTTGTCCATCGGCTCCGGCAAGGCTAACGGCTCCAACCTTCTGGGTATCAAATCCACCAAACGCCCCCGGCGTATCACCTACACTTAGCGCGCCGCCGAAGGTTTCGCCGTAATCAGGGCTGTATTGCACATTGACCTGCGCAGCGGTTGTGTACGTGATATGGGCTTCGGTAATCACCACTGTTCCGCCAGGGGCGGTATTACTACCATTTCGGAACCCGCAGAAAATTTGTGTGATTGGCTCCGTAATCCCCGCCACAGACCCCGTATATTCAAGTGTAAATGTGCCATTTCCCGTTGCGGGTTGCGGATTGGTGTCTAAACGTACAGACCCAGTACCATCCGTAGCGATAAAATTATTTAGGGTCGCATCAATTACACCATTTACAATTGAATAGGTGACGCTGAAATGGGTTACTGTCACGCCGGATAGCGGCACATAGCCAATCGCAACGCCCTGATATTCATTGGCAGGGTCGGAATCGCCAGGGGCGTCCGTTTGCGTCCATCCCACGCCCGGTGTGTAGGTTCCCACCGGCGCGCCGACGGTGAGCACTGTCCATCCCTGGTCGTCGATGGTGAAATCAAAATCAAGCGTATTGCTTTCGGTTCCGTCACCATAGACAAACACGCTGCCCGCTACGCTTGCGGCGCGGATCAGCGTGTAGAGGTCAGATAGGGCAGTCGGCGTGCAGATTGCGCCGGGGCTGGTGGCGTCCTCAGCAAAATTGAATTGACTATCCGTGCCATTGTTGGCGAGGTTATAACCGCCTTTGCTGCCTAGTCGTACCCATTGAAAACAGGTATCCGTATAATCTGTGTCGGGTGTGATTTCAGACCATGACGGCGTATTCGTCAGCCACAGGTCAGGTGCGTTCCAGGTGCGCGCTGTCCATAAAGCGACTAAGTTCCCGTTGCTGATCGCCGGAGAGCCGATATAAGGCGGCGTATCATCGATGGTCGGGTCTGCGGGTAAGTTAATCGTAGGAAGCGGCGGGAAACTTGGGAAGGGCGGTAAGACTGGAATGGTTGGAAGTTTGGGCGTGATTTGTGTCTGCGGTGGGTAAGTGACGGTTTGCCCTGGGTTCCCACTCGTCTCCTGCTTAAAAGTCGCCTGTACAGTCTTTGTTCCAATATCGTTATCCTGTTGAATTTGCACGCTGAATAACTGCCAACGGGTAGCGCTTGTATATGCCCGCCCGCCGGTTGTATCATCGGCGGCCAATGTCCAGGTATACCACTGTGAACGCGACGGGATCAGAAAGTTGTATCCCGGTGGCAAGGTCAGATTAAGAAAAACCCCGTTCCGCCGCTTGACCTCGTACTCATGCCCGCAGCGCGTATTGAGTTCGGCCTGCGCAACTGCCTGGGTCACGTTGGCAGCTAGCACTTGCCGCCCGAATGTACCAATCCCTTCGCCGATACCCTGCGCAACGCCGGGAGCCAGTGACAACAGTGGCGTAACCTTGCCGGATACGCTGTTATAAAACCCACCCGATGCTTGGATTTTACCGGACGTATCGACTTCCTCAATTTCCAGACTGTCGATATTGATGTAATCCTGGGTTGTGCCATCCATCACGGTCACGAGCGCTGCCCGTTGGCCGCTGGTTTCATACACAGCGTTGCGATAGACGCGGGTCTCGCCAGTTGGCGCACTTTCCAGGGTGGCGTTAATCGACACGGCGAGGTCGTTAATCACAGCAAGGATGTTGCCGCCCTGGGTTGGCAGTGCCAGATAACGAAAAGTGGTGTCGGTGCTGTCAAAAGTGAGTGCGAACAATTCTAAGAATGTTGAATGCCAATAGAGTGTGTAGGCAATCGCGCGCCACATTGTTAGATTAGTAATCTGGTCAAATGCCGTCGGCGATGCTTTGTCGATTAACGTAAATGGTAGATGTTCCACTCGTCCGAATTGCGCTAATGCGCCTTCCAGGTCGTAGGTCGCACTCTTAAGCTGGCTGTAAATCTCGTCACTGGTGGTCTGGTTGCTTTCCTTGCGCAAGCGGCCAACAAACTTTACATTCCCGTTGATGTTGGTTTCGTCACCGTTGTACAGTTCCACATCAAAGATAATGACCAATGTGTTATCAATGAGTTCATCAACATCACTGAAAGCGGCAATACTACCTGTCCATCCGTTCTCATCACAGGATAGCGTTGCGCCCTTGACAGCCAGGGTCACAACATCGCTGAAATCCGACGGCACGGCCCCGACAGCGAAATGAAAGAATCCTGTATTGCCGTTGCTATCGTTGACTTGAACGGTAACCCAGTCTTTAAAACCAACGTCGAACTCAACAGTTATATTCTGTGTCGTCGTACTGCCAACGGTGATTGTTGCGCCACTAGGGATTGACCATACCCACGAACTATTATTGATTGTCGCGCCGCTGGCAATCGCCAACCCGGTAGGGGCGAAAGATAGTGTTAAGACTTCGGGTGTTCCTGAGCAAACCCCTGCGTATGCCGATTGTAAGCCAATAATCGCCGGAGAGGGCAGGCGGTACGAAATCTCATAATCCTTTTTCTGGACATTTGAGACCAATCTTGCCAGACGATCAAACAGGCGAAAGTCGCGCAGCACATACACATAGTAACCAATTAGCAGCGCTTCGCTGGTCTCATTGATTTTGAGAACAGAACCCGTAATCACGTCGCGCGCGCGGCCTACGAAGATCGCCGTCCGCATGTCATCGGTGGCGCTTATCAGTACCGTCATGTTGGCGATTACATCCGCCGGATCGCCGCTGATCGTTGCGCCAAAACTCACCTGTGCGTAGCTTGTTCCGGTGGGCGTGGCCGACAGCGTGGTTTTGAAGACCAACTCGCCTTGAATGAATATGGTGTATTCGGAGGCGGCGTAGGTTGGCGGGATAAGCGAAGTCCCGCGCAGATTTTCAAGTTGCGTGCTGTCGAGTTCTGTTAGAAAGGGCATTGGATACCTGAAATAAAAACGCGCCAATTGAGGCGCGTTCTCGTGTTAGAAGGATGAATACTACAGCGCGACCATCCGCGTAAAGTAGGCGACGAATTGGCCGAAGTTCTTAAAATTCTTACCGCTGTCGGGTAGTTTGGATAGATGGATAATCGCATTGAAACGGGCGTAAGTTGGGACGCCGTTTGATACCACATCAGTCGTGGTCAGAATGGTTACTTGACCTGAGCGCCCGCCGTTGCAATAGGTTTGCTGCAAGTAATATTCCTGACCGGGGGTTAGTCGCCCGCTGGGGTTGCCTGCCCATACCCATTGCGTTGACGGATAACCTGAGATGTAGAGACTGCCGTCTCCGCGAATGATGTCCGCGCCGGGATTATAGAACCCGTAGGATTGCGGCGGATAAAAGTATACGTCACCAGTAGGTTTTATGGTCTCGATGTTGGTGAGTGCATTGTCAGGAACATTGTAACCCGCTGCGAGGGCGTATGAGTATCGTGGTACAGGTGTCATAATCCGTTGATAATCCTTATCGTTTCAACCGTCTTTTTCTGGATTAAGTTCGCAATTGCGCCTGCATCCATGCCAGATTGAATACTGAAATTCTGGGTCAGGTTGACTGTATTCCCACTACCACCGCCACCATTAGAATTAACCGTACCTGATTTGAACGGTGTGAAAACGCCCGCGCCCTTTGGTAGCATAAACGATTGCCCACCGCTGGTAACGCTTTCCTGCTGCCCGGCGAGTTCATTGACATTATATGACTTAAAGGGCGTAACACTACCGCCAAACGCGCGACCACGCCCAGCCCCACCGCCGCCACCACCACCTGAACCCGATAACGCGCCGAGTAATTGCTGCGCTTGATTTATCAGCGCTTGCATAGCAGCGTTGGTGATCTGTAGCCGTGTTTGTTCGCCTTGTTGAATCAGTTGAAGTTCAGATCGAATGGACTGCGCACGAGCGTCTAACTGCTGCTGCAAAAGCTGTTGCTCACGAGCGGCGGCGGCCTTCGCTTTCGCAAATGCCTCGGCGCGTTGGGCGTCAATCTGAACACGTTCTAACTGATAGGCGGCAACTGCATCAGCAATTTGCTGCTGTAGGGCAATTTGCCGTTCTTGCCGTTCCGCTTCGATATTCTGTGCAAGATCGTCCAAGCTGCGCTTTCGCGCTTCCTGAATATCCTCAAGACTGTCAATCTCATCTTGCGCCGCCTGATTTTTGGCGGCCTCTGTGCTGCGGTTGAGATTGAATAATCCCCCGAAATCACGGTTGAGAATGAGTTCAAAGCTATCTTCATCGCTTTGTTTCTGTATATCGCGTAGCTTGCGCCGGTAGCCTTTATAGGCATCTATCTCTGCGCGCTGGCTGTCGATCTGAATATTGACCCGCGCCCGTTCTGCATCCCGCGCCGCTTTGTCTTCTGCACGCTGGGCATTCTGGGCAAGGTCAGCACGTTTTTGCAACAGCTTTTCAAGCGCTTGTTCGGCGGATTTTTGCGCCTCTGCAAAGATACTGTCCAGAGTTTCGACAAGTTTATCCTTGCTATCCTGAATGCCTTTATCCAGGTTGGCAACGTCGCTATTAAATTTCTTGACCGCCTCGGCAGTTTCCTCAAATTGTTTCTTCTGGTACTCCGCCGCCGCCGCTTCTTTTTCGCGGGCTTCAATAACCGGGATGGTACTGGCGGTTAACGCTTCGTTTTGCTGGGTCAATAAATCAATCTGATGCCCATAAGCGGCGGATTGTTCAGACGCAAGACGGTTTTCTTCGCTGCCCTGTTTGAGTGATTGTGCATATTCAATTGCTGCCTTCTGATAGGCTTGCAGGCTGGCTAGCTGGCGCTCATTGGCCTCAACCATCGCCTTCGCTTGCTTGCTTGTGCCGGTGGCTGCCAATTCGTCCAACTGCGCCTGCATCCGTTGGTTATCCTGCATCGCGGCAAGATGATCCTGTGCAGCTTTTAATGCCACGTCGCCCGCTTCCCGCTGGGCTTGTGCGCTGTCCTGGGTTGCACTCGTGGTCACAACAAGCTGGTCTTGCAGTTCCAGCATGTGCTTTGTCAGATCATCAATATTCTTTTGTTCGGTTGCGCCTTGCGCCCCCAGGTCGGAGCGCCGCTGCGGATTAAATGATGATCCGAGGTTGGCAAATTCCTCATCAATCGCGGCTTTGCGTGCCCGCGCTGCATCAAGTTTCTGCTGATTGAGATCGAGTTCGGCCCGCGCGTTGTCGTAATCCTGCGCAAGTTGTTCTTTGGTTTTGTTCTGCGCCGCTTGCTTTATCTGGAAAGCCTGATCGAATTGCTTATTACTCGCGTCGATCTGTTCCTGCTGGGCTTTCGCGGCTCTCTCGGCACTATCTTGAAGCGCCTTTAAGACCACGACTACCGCTAACACGGCGGCAGCTATGGGGGCAATCACCAGCCCTAACGATGCGAATGCCGCGCCCGATGCCCCTATCGCCGGGGTTAATCTTTCGGCAATGCCTTGCAGCGGCGCGATGCTCTTGACTAAATTCTGCACTTCATCGGCGATCTTGCCCGCATCGGCAAGATCGCCAATACTATTCACCAGTTGGCCGATTTCACCCAACCCGACAGCCCCTAACGCACGGCTGCCGACCTGACCGATATTGCCAATGGCATTTAGTGAGCCGCCGCCACCGGATGCTTTGCCCGCCGATGTAGCGGACTTACGAACGGCCTCGTATGCATCGCGCAAGCGTAGGACGCTCCCGGCTGCCGCGTCGGTGTTCTTGGCGATGGATTCGCCCACATCAGGCGCAACAATAGCCAGCTTTTTAGCGGATTTCGTGACATCATCAATATATGAGCGTGTTTTGTCCAACGCTTTGTTTGCTTGATCGCCGCTGTTTTTATTGAAAACAATATTCAACAAAACCGAAACGATTTCGTCACGAGATGCCATTATGTTTCCTTGATAGGGTAGGGACAGAGGGCGCTAATCGGCATCCTCTGTTTTGTTTTCACTTTCTAGCTGTTTGGAGATCAGTCGCCTTTGCCAAATTTCGGTTGAAACGTCGTCAATCAGTCCAGGATAATGCGATTCAGTATCCAGAATTTGCACCGGCGACCAACGGAACTCAACGCTTTCAAGGATGTCTACCAACCAACCCACCGTATAGGCGGGGTAGCGCATCTTCCAATCGTCCTCGTCGGCGCGTTCGCCGCCCTCTTGCCCTCTCAAGATTGCCCGCTGCCGTACTATATCGCGCTGAAATTCTCCGCGAGACTCTTGAGGGATTGCAGAAAAAAATCCGTTACTAACTGGTTCTCAGCCTCCGCCGCTTTCGTCCAGGCGGCTGCCAATGAAACCGGCAACTGATTAAAGTTGTCGCGGGTCAAGGGCAGGACTAACGGGATTTGTTCACCATCGCCAATGTCGATCAGGTGCGTACCATCGGGCAGAATGTCGCCGTTATACAGCACCTTTGAACGCGCGTAACGGGTGATTAAGAAATCAATCTCGCGCGCCAATAACTGCTGATCGCCGACCAGTTGTATCAATTCGGCTTCCTGCGAAAAATGCAGCGATTCCGCGCGGCTCATTTCACCAACATAAATTTCCAAAGACTTCCATGCGAATTTCGCCATTGTTTGCCCTCAAAACAAAACCGCCCTTTAGGGTAGGGCGGTCATGTGCTTACGGTTTGCTGCTAGCGGTTGCTGTTAAATCGAGCGCGTGTTCACGCTCGACAATCAACGCCTTCTCATCTTGAGTAGCGCGGTCTGCCGACTGTTGAAAACTAATCAGCAAGACCGCGCCACCTACCAAGAGTGCTATCGCAACGGCCAACGTAATCAGATAACGGATTTCGCGTTTAGACATAACCCCCTCCATAGATAGGCGATGTCTTTAGCATACACCGATTACAATAGCTTACGAGACGCCAGGCGCATTGGTTTCAATGAGCGCAAAGATCAGATTGTTGTTTGTGTTGGCCGCGCTGCTCAGTGTAAACGCCGGGTTGCTGGTGCTGGTGTCTACGGCGCTGGGAGTAACTAACGTCCCGTCTGACCACACATGAAGATGCGAACTATCCACCGGCGGGTGTGATAACTGGAATGCCGTGAGTGTGCCATTGCCACGATAGAAATTCATGCGCGGCTGGTAATCCAGGATCAAATCGAGCGCTTCCGCCTGACTATTACCCCAGGTCGCCTCATTGTAGGACTGGCCCCAGGGTGTTGTCGTCACCGGGGTCGGCGTCGCGGCATAGCTTTTGTCAGTTTGACCCTGTTCGAACGATTGCGATTGCGGCGTGATGCGCGTGCCTGGATAGATGCGTAAATTCCACTGGCGCAGCTTGCCGAAGTTCGCACTGCCCTTTTTGGTATCGAGCGCTTGGCGGTAGGCAGCGAATCCAAGTATGGGCTCATTCCCTTTTTTGTCCGTATTCACGCCGCGAACCTGCATGTTATCAATCGTGACGACCTTGTTACCCTCGGTCATGCTGTCGAGAATCAGGTTGGATTTAGCAGTCGTGATGTTGAAACTGCCGACGGTGGTAGCGGGCAAACTGTCCTGTGCAAACGCCAGATCATCGCCGTAATGGGTAATGCGCTGGGGTTCTGGATCAGTGACCGCCATTGTCTTGATACCCTGCACAAGGGTTCCTTGCGCCGGGACTGCGGTGGTAACGGCAGGCAGGGGTAATCCGGTTGTGGTATCGAGGGGAAATACACATGCGTATCGCGCCCCGACGCCGCTCACAACTTCGCTACTGGTCATAATCTATGCTCCTGTTTGTGCCCTATACAGGGCATATAAAATGGACTGACTTAATCTGCGTAATTGACTTCCGCAAACTCGACGACCTGAAGCCTGTACTCGATTGCGGCGTAATCTGAACCCTGAGGATAACCAATTATCTGGTATCCACTATCGCCTAACATGGTGGCATTGTACACAACCGTCTGCGGCAACATCGCACCAGTCAATTCGAGACCGGGGCGCGCCAGGAAGTAATCGCGTATCGTGTTGAAAAATGGCTCGATAGCGACCTGCGCCTGATCCTCAGTACCATAGGCCGCCTTCTGAATGAGAAATAGTATCCGGTACAACCGCGTCTCCACGACATCGTTATCGCCGAATGTATCCACGTCGTAGGTGGCCTCACCGGGGAAAATTACAACGGCGGGTAATTCGGCGTCCTGTACCACACGCGGGATACTTGGGAATGCGGTTGTGATGCCAGGAATGAGGGCGGCCATCGCAGCGATCCGGGCAGAAGTTGTTACAACGGACATGATTTACCTCATTAACCACAGCATCACGATCACCAACGCGAGTTGCTCCGTTCCCAGCGATGCCAACGATAGGTTAGGCTGCACGACCACAAGCAGGACGCCCAGGATTACACCGACTAGCATAATCCAGTTCGCTTTGCGGAGAGGCGTCATGTAGCGCAGAACGAACATTGCGCCCAAAACAATCAGCGTGAACCGTAGCGCGTTCATCGCCAGCCCCGCCGTCCATGCGAAACTAAACGCCAGCGCACCCAGCAGAAGACCGGTTACGAGGTGTAGGAGACTGCTGCGAATGCGCGCGCCGATGGTTTGCTGATAGATCATAATGCCTCGTAAATAGGAAATAAAAACCCGGCGATTATGCCGGGTTCGTGGGGTTGGTTAATCCATGTCTTTGCGGAAGTAAAACACTTTCTTAAAAATCGCTAAGTTCAGACAATATGGCGTAATACTCAGAATGTGCTTTTCATCCCAATAAACATTAATCACTTTTCGCCATTGTTTATTGCCCATGGGGTTGTCGTGTCTAATATGCAGTTTGCCCAGCTTAAAAATTATGGGCATGTACATACGCATAGCCGCGCGCTTTCGATTTTGTTCGTCCATCATCTACCGCGCTCCTGTCGCCATGCCGCTATAAGCGTCCATATAAAACTCAAGATTAGCACCGCAGGAATAAGGTTTGACAATCCAAGTACGACAAGAATTATAGTCCCCACAATTGCTATCATAAACCATGCAAGAATATTAACGCTTAGTTTCGATTTAGGGGGACGATTTGATGCATCAAAATTTAATGCTTCACTGATTTGATGTATGTATCGTTTCCGCATTTTTGCTAAACGTGCTTCGTATTCTACATCGGTTTCATTGGCACGCCGTTGACCTTCGATATAACCGGGTTCATCTTCTCGCGATTTGTATATCATGTTAGCCCTCATATTCTGATGAGCTAATTATACTACCCTACTCTACTTTTGTCGCGTGAGTATATGCGCTTTAGCGCAAAAGTGTGTCGGGTACTGCCCATGCTACAACGTACTTTACAGCATCAGACGCCGTGATATTTGTAGTCTCTGTTCTTCAATTTGATGCCATGCGTCTTTGTATTTATTCATCAGGTAGTCTGATAAATGAGACCTACCTTTAGGCCCCGGAGTGTAAGGAACTCTCCACTTGAGTTTCCCGTTCGCGTAAAATATCGGATGCCCTGAAGGGAATACATGAAAGCTGGCGGGCGCATCCTCTGGTAATATAACTAGCACAATGAAGTGTGCTTGAGTGCCACGCTCGACCTGATTATTTGAAAAGGCAAATACATATTGACCGTTCTTATCTAATGTGGCCGTTTTAACCTCAATAGGTATGCAGCCCCACACAACCACATCTACCCGTTTGTAATCCGAAGCCTTCCCATTGGTCGCAAAAATACCCATCCGCTTTAATTGGGCTATTACGCGGATTTCACTCTCAACCATAGAAGCTTTTTTATTCTTGCCTCTATTTAGGACTCTGTAGTTTTTGCCCTCTTTATTCTGGCATATTATGCAATAAGGATAAGGGCTTGGGTCGCCCTTACGTTTCCGAAGACGAAAATCGGATAGCAGTTTAGTCTCACCGCATTTGCTACATTGTTTCGTGGTAGAATCTAACATGGTGGTCTAGCTCCATTAGACTACAGCCGTTGGGTGTTGGTAGCACCGCGAACGGCTTTTTTATTGGTACCTCATTTTAGCACAAATGAGCCTAGTATGCAAGCGTGCATGTAACTTACTATAATATGCGAAGGCTATGCAAATGTAGATTTGAGCAGGTAAAATTATTTCACCCCTCAAGTCGAGTAGGGCGGTCTCATCTAATCGCTGTCAGCGTTTGTTCGACATGTTCCTGTCGCGCCGCCAATGTCGCCCGCTCGACCATACCCGCGTCGTAGGCCGTGTTCGCCATAGATGCGACCATGCTGTACACAGTGAGCGCGATAATTAGCAGTAGTATTGCGAACATGAGGGCGCGTTCAAAGCGATCAGGTCGCATTACATCCACGTTACCAGAAACACAAGTGCGATGGCCGTGAGGTCACCAACCTGAAAGCGTATCCCTGGAACCAAGAACGCAATCGCGCCGCCGATCACAACACCCGCCAGCGCGTACACGACATCAGCGCGCGGAGCGACGATCAGGATGAATAGGGCAATTCCCACCAGTATCGACACTAGAATAATGTTGAGAGCCAGACCGCCTGCAATCAGGCTGCCGAGGATCAGTCCGACGAAAATTGCTTTTGTTAACGTAATTGCTTCACCACGTCCCATGATTTTACCCTCCTAAATTGTCAACTGGTCTCTAACGTATCGGCCTGTATTTAAAATCCGCAGCACGATAGCAGGCGCTTCCGCCGGGATACTCATACTGCCATCTGCAAACCGCACGTTATCACCTTCATTGTCTCTTGATTGGTACAAGAAAGCAGCCAACTTCGTCGCGGCCAACTGGACATCCTGGGGCGGCGTGGTGCTGTAACCGAGCGTGCCCGCCAACGTAATCGCGCTCATCCAATCGCCTGCGGGCGTCCATGCCCAGTTAACACTTGCCGACGGCAGCAGTTCCAATCCATACAACGGTGTATTGTTGAGCGGCAGGAATCGGTACTGGTCGGCTGTAATCACCGTACCATTGCCGTTGCGCAGTTCGTAGACACCCAGCACATCCTCGCGAAAGAACAGTTTGCGCCCGTAAATGTAGGGTGGCGCGATGTCGAACGTGAGTGTGCCATTGGCAGCATTGAACGTCCGCTTGGTGTAGGTTTCGATCATCTGCGAGGCTTGCGTGACATAGGTAGACAGTAGCGTGTCATCGGATGTGTTGGCGATGTCGAGTTGTAATTTTACCGCTGTTAGGGTTGTTAAATCGCCCATTTTGCCTCTATTGATCGCCCGTGCTCTAAGATAGCCCGCCGCGATTCGATTGCGGATTGTTCCGGGTTATTGATACCTGCGCCGTCATTGTAGAATAAGCCGAGTGTGCTGTCTACGTGGTGTAAATGAACGCCGTTAGCTACCAATCGCAGTGACCATTCATAGTCACCCGCAAGTAAGTAGCTCTCGTCAAACATACCGTATTGCTTATGCAGTGAACGCCGCCACATTGGGAAGTTCCCGGTGTAGCAAAGTTTCGTGAGCATCAAGGGATTAAAATCAGGCCAAGCCAGCTTGCCGTTCGTGTACGGCAACTTACGGCATATATTGTACAGCCCATCCCATGAAGTGTTCGGTGTGTCCGTTACCCAAGCATCGGCATACACCAATCCCACTGGGTCGGGTAAAATATCCAGATGGTTAGCCAACACTTCCAATGCGTCCGGGCGCAAGCGATCATCACAGTTCGCATTCGTGATATAGTCGCCGGTTGCCATGCCGATACAGCGGTTCCAAGATACGTAAATAGGGTCTCTGAGCGACGTAATCACCGTGAGCGGTATGCGTTGCATGTACTCGCGGATAATGCGCCCTGTGCCGTCGGTGCTGCCTGCGTTACAGATCACCACCTGGAGCCGCCCTTGTGCATACAGGGATTGCGCCATAAGATCATCAAGCCGCCCCGCGAGGAAGTGCTCGGCATTGTACGCAGAAATGATCGCACTAACTACACTAGCCATTCGATCACCTGCTGCGCCCTGTGCGAATACTTATGTCGAGCGAGAACTAAATTCATGCCCGCAATACCAATCTGTGTAGCGCGGTCTGGTGTGTCGATCAGATATTGGATAGCGGCTAGCATCCCGGCGGGCGAATCGTAGGTCATGCAATTTTCGCCGGATATGACACCCAGGTCAGCAAGATAGTCCTCGTATCCGAGTACCAGCGGCGTTCCCGTTGACATAATTTCCGGGCTGCGCATGTTCCAGGTGTCGTAACTATTCGGTGTTCCATAACCTGTTACCACGTTCAAACCGACTCGCGATTGCCAGTAATCGGATACCGCGCTATCTCCAAAACATCCTTGCGAGAACGCAGTTGTAAACCGAGAGGCGACTAACGCCAGCATTTCTGCGCGTCCTGGGTCTCTAACATAGCCTACGAACCCACAATCAAATATCTTGTGGCGTGGCTCAAATCGGTATCCGGGCGTCACCGCCAACGGCAGCCACTTCGCCCCTACCCTCTCAGCATCGGGGCGTTGAGCGCATGTGACCAGAACGCCGCGCTTAATGAGTTCTAGCGCCGCCGGGTCTTCTGTGACCCTCTCGTGCAAGTGGCGGTTGTCTATTAAATAGACCATCAGCTTCCCGTCAACTTTTAACCCCCAACAATTCAGGGTTTCATCGTTGCGGATAACCTGAGCATCCATGCCTAAAGTACGCAGTGCGTCCTCAAGGAAAAAACAGGGATGGTGTCTATCTGGGTAGAACACTATTTCGCCTTCTTCGTTCGCTTGACGGTGCGCTTCGGCGCGGGCTTCTCAGCGAGCGGCGGTTCTGCTTTTAATTCTGGCATTGGTATCAATACGCGAAATCCCGGTTGATCTTCTACATAATTAAATGTTTTGGGATCACTAGTTGGTTCGGCATATTTACGCCCGATGAAGTACCATCCCTTGCGGTACACTTCCTCAAACCCTTGCAGGAATACCGCCAGGAACGCCGCCGTCGGCGCAATCGGATGCCCTACGTCGTACACCTCTGTGGGTTTCGCGCTTGCCGGGAACTCAGCGAACACCAGACATCCGCCGGGTCTCAAGGCTGCCTGCGCTTTGTCGAGTACCGACTTGGCATCACGGCAGTGCGGTAACACGTTAATCAACAGCACGGTATCATATTGTGCGCTGCCAACGTCTGCATCCTCGAATGCCGACGGGACATAAGTTTTCGGCACATTGAACCGGTTGTAATTCTTATGTGGGTGTGCCTGATACTGGTTTAACAGCGGATCGACCAGCGTAATCGAGTTCGCTTCGTGTCCACTCTGAAGGATGTTGTAGATATTGGTAAACGGCCCGCAACCAATTTCGAGCACGTCGCCTAAGTTCTTTGGTAGTACCTCGTAATTGCCGAAATGCTGTGCATGTGCCGTGTTGCGATCTTCCGTCGCTTCCAAGTTGTATTCCATCCAGGTCTTACGCTCGTAAGACTGTGCTTGCTCCCAACGCTGCAAGTCCACCTTTACAATGCCATCGGCGTCCGTGTGGAAGCGGTTGTCGTTGGTTTGCGATAGCATCTCGCGTGCTACATCGCCGTGATAGACTTCAGTGGGCGATGCTACAAAAACAGGGAGATCGTCATTCATACAACACCTCGTATCACTTCAGCTACACTCTCAGCCATCTTGCTCCAGGTGAACATCCGCGCCCGCTCGTATCCCTTCATAGCGAGTTCGAGACGGCAGTTCGTGTCAAGCAGCATATCCAGCGCGGTTGCAATATCGCGCGGCTTGCACACATCCACATACAACGCCGCATCGCCCGCAACTTCCGGTTCGCTACTTTGGTTGCCGCAGATTACCGGACATCCACTCGCCAAAGCCTCAACAATCGGGAGGCCGAACCCCTCATAGTAGGACGGGTAGACCAGTGCATAAGCACCACTGTAGGCCAGCGCCAGTTCGTCGTCGCTCAGGCGTATTTGTTTCCAGGGATAGCGCCTTGCGAATTCGATGTCCGACGGTAACGGGTCTTCGCCGCCGATGGCTACCACCGTGCCCTGCTGCGCCCATTGGCATAACGGCCACGCCTCGTACAGCGCCCGCGCATTCTTGTACAGGTCGCGCCGCCCGATCAGTAAGACATAGGAGCGTTCAAGGCCGTACTTGACCCTAAAGTCTCGCACCTGATCCGGCAGCCCACGAACCGTTAACTCGCTCCCGCCACAATAGGCGACGCTGGCTTGCACACCATGATAGCGCAGGCAATCATTGGCGCTGAATTGACTGATTGCCACAACCGCCGCCGCATTCTTAACCGCCCGTGCTTTTTGCATCGCGTCGGGATGATACTTGCCAAGACCTGGATAGCGTTCGTGGATAGCGTCGTAGTATAGGATGACAGATGGTACACCTTCGGGCGCGTCTGAATAATACGTGGGCATGTAAACGTCGGGTGGCGCGCTCAGATCAAAGGTTGCGTCGGGCATCGCAATGTGTAGGCATGGGGTTAGTTCGCGCCACATTCGCGAGATACCTCCCTGTGCTTGTAACTTATAGATCAGGTCGTCGATATGGATATTCATCAACGCTCGATCAACTCTTGTTCGGTATCAATAAGCGCAGACCACAACCAAAAGCTATCTACTGATCGCTGCTTCAACTTATTGATTTTAGAAAGCGCCATTCTTTTTTCACCATTTTCAAGATGGGTTAGAAGTGCCTCAATATCGCGTTTAAGTTCATTGTCATCTATATATTGGGACTGTCTTTTTAAATGTTTTAAAGTTTCCATTATCGCACCCACTCGCACAACCTAGCCCATACGGTTGCTGTGAATTTAGTGAACATATACTCACGTTCCACAATTTCGCGTGCCCTTGCACTCATTTTAGTTAAGTCGCGTAGGTTCACCTTGCTATTCAACGAATCTACAATTGCAAGATTGTGTTCCATATCATCTAGTGTGAGCGGTATGAATGGTCGATATTGATACCCACTCTCTTTTGTACACGCGCCGATTAGCCCCCATGCCGCCGTTTCTAAGAGCGTCGTGGGATTCGCGTCGCTGGTCGCCATACTCAGGAAAAAATCATAATCCTTGCAGATGTCCGCTATCACGTCCGGCGTAAACTCCTTACCGCCGTGCAGGGTCATTTGCGGCACATGCCGAAACGTCTCCGGGTGCGCGCTGCCATAGTGACCTAAGCGGAAACCTGCGATGCGTGCTAGTTCCGCGACGTTCGCCAGCCCCTTGACTGGGATGTCTGCGCCGATGACAAGGAACCCACGTTTACCGGGTGGATTCCAGGTTGTCTTAGAGTACGGGTGATTGGCTACATTAACGGCCATGTCTACCCGCGTCACTTTGGGATACAGCGCCGCAAATGGGCTGTCGAGCATGGTGCTGTACCAATACTCACCCGTGATGAAGAATATATGCTGCGCCTTCTGAAATAAGGCTAAATATTCGGGAATGTCGCCCTCGCTCACCATTCGATGCGAATAGGGCTGCAAGATAAATGTTTTGGCCGGACTGTCCAGCGCTTGTCGAATGAATGAATTCGGCGTGTGCCACAAGTGCCCGATCACAATATCGTCAGCATTGAATGACTGCGGCTCGGTACAATCCAGGTTCACATACTGGAATTCGTAATTGTATTCCTGCGCCTTGTCTCTCAGAAACCGCCCCATGTTCCACGTTATCGAGTACGGTGCGCTGCGGGGTTCTGCGCCGTCTAGTGACTGGTGAAGCATGAGGGAATATGAGAAGTAGAGTTTACGCATATTCACTCGTGTTTACGATGTTGCTAATCCAGCTATATAATTGCTCCGGTGAATACCCCCGTGTATTCCAAGTATGCATCTTTATGCGATCATCTTTTCCGATCCAAACCAAAGTGTAATTGTGTGGATCATGCTTGATGAATGGCGGACTATCCTGACCAACCCATAGAAGGATAACGCCCGCGTTGCTGCAAGCCTCCTGAGCGGCTTTAATAAAGTCCTCAATCATCCCCACCACTCCCCGCGCGCGACTCTCGACAGCGCAAACTCGTAAGCATCTAACTGACGATCAACGCTGCTGATACTCTCGGCATATTTCCGAACCGTCGCTCTGTCCATGTACCACGCCCGCTCGATGGCATTCACAACCGCCGCAACCTTGTCTTTCATGGTCGCATTGACGAACACGCCGTTGATGCCATTCGCGATAATGTCAAGTGTGCCGCCCGCAGGCCAACCTACGACGGGCGTCCCTGAGAGCGCCGCCTCTAAGGTGGTCAGTCCGAAACTTTCCACCGTGCCGAGTTGCAAGAATACTCGCGCGCCTTTCAGCAGGTCGAGTTTATATTGTCCACTGACCGGGCCGATGTACTGCACATTGCTCCCGTCGGCAAATGGTAGCTGTCCACTGGGAGCTGCGCCCGCCATGACCAGCTTAATACCCATCCGCGCGCAAGCTTCTATCGCGAGTAGGGGGTTCTTGAAATCCACTAATGCGCCCATGAATAGCGCGTAATCCTGCGGATCGGGCTTCAAAGATACTTCAAAGTCGGCTGGGTTGAGTGCATTTGGAATGATCGCCGCGCGCTCGAATTCCGGCGGTAGTAACGCCCGCTGTCCTTTGCTCATCAGGATAGGACAGCGCCGATAGGCTTGGTAATTGTCGTGATATTGGTTGGCTATGGGTAGATCAGGGAACATATCGGCGAGTACGTGAATGTGTGAACCGTCTAGGAAAGCATCGAAGCGATTCTGCTTATGTGTTTGCAACGCCGCGCGTGCAAGTATCCACTCGCCGGGATAGCCCTCTGCGCCGTCGGGTGTAATGAGATTGCCGCTAAATTGGCTCCCCTGTCGAGCGACAAAGGTTACATCGTGGCCGCGCGACTTGAGACCTTCGGCAAGCGTATGCTGAACTTTACCCAATCCATGTCCATCCTTCATTGGGCTGGGTAACACCGCATCTGAGATAACACATATCCTCATTGGCTCTTTACCCACTCAAAATACTGTTCGATTTCTATTAACTTTCGTTTTCCTTTAGCTTTTCCCAACCGCTTAGTTAACCATTGAATAGGGTCAATAGCGCTTTTGGTATTATTGCATCCGTCCGTACCGTCTTTCATACTATGGCACATAGGTAGAATATTCCACGCAACCGTACCGGGGTTATCGGGACGCTCATCTGCAATAGCTATCCAATGTTCTTTTGCCAAGATATGCCAGAAATCAGGATGCTTTCCACATACGCAGCATTTGTTATCCCAATAGTCTAAACACCGTTCCCATTGTTCTTTTGAGAACTCATAGGGCAAATTCGCATTTCTTGTACGCCGTTTATGCTGTGCCATTCTTCCCAAAAGTTTACCCTTTGGGGATTGGTTAAACCGCTGTTTGATTATCTTTTCTTTTGCGCGATGCTCAGGCGTTAATCTTCTCTGCCGAGCGCGCTCTTTGGCTTCAGGGGATACCGTTTTATGGGCGGCGCGACTTCGATCCCACCCCCTGTATTTCTCAGTTCGGCAATACTCATGCATGTATGCTTTCTTCCACACCTTTCTTTCGGCAGTTTGGTTTCTCTCGTAATCAGCCTGCTTTACCTCTGGAAGCAATCTTCTTTTGCTCTCTTGAAGGTTTCGGCACTTCTTACATATTGAGTGAATACCGTAACGACCTTCGAGTTTAGGTGAAAAGAATTCGGTGGTCGCGGGTTTTTCTTCGCCGCATTTAGAGCATCGCTTGAGGGGTTGTGGTAAGCTATCCATGTGTGCGAGACCTTTCGCATACTGCCCCTGGATGTGCCAACATCGCGAGGGGCAACCTAACTCCCTTTATTATACCAAATTAGGCGACGGCTGCATAGCTCAGTACATGCTCCGCAATCATATTCATTGCGGGCAAAGCGTACCGGCTCATCACGTTCTCAATGTCATGTTGACGCGCACCGTCAATCGCCGCCGCCCGCCGCTTGGGGTTGTTGCGATCATCCCGCGCCATTTCAAGTGCTTCGACTAATGCGGGAATATCTATAGTCATTTGCAAAGCGTTCTGCCAGTTCCACTCAGGCTGACCGTCCACCAACCAACCGCCATAGGCATGTTCCGCCCCCCCAGCGAAGTTGGTCGTAATCGCAGGTGTCCCTACCCTGGCAAACTCGATGAGCGGCATTCCACAACCTTCGCCGCGCGAAGGCAGTACCAGTACATCGGACGCGCTGGCAATCGCGGCCAGTTCGGACGCGGGTATGCCGGTGCGATAGCGGTATTGGTCAACGATCTTGACCGTATCTGGATTAATCCCAAAGGTCTCTATAATTTTATCAATCCGCACGCCGCCGGACGCGCTAACCGGTAGGTTGCCATGTGTGGCCGTGTGCATGTACAGTAGCGCATTCGGGTTCTGGCTGCTGAATATCTGCCATGCCATCAATAGCTCTGGGATACCCTTACGTGATACTACGCTGTCATTGACACCCACGAACGATACAAGAAACTGTTCGGGCTTAATCCCTAATGTTTCACGCACCTTCGCTTTGTCGCGTGGATACCAGATAGCCGGATCGATTGCATGAGGCCAGTAAATAGGATTGTAGCCTACGCGCCGCAGTTCGCTCTCGCCATAACGCGAGATGGCTAGCGGACGCTGGCAAGCCTTAAGCACTTCGACAATCGCGGGCGCTACGGGCTGGGTATCAATCGGGCAAAATGGGAACCAATTCACGCGGCGCATAACTTCAGCATTCAACCCCCACGCATCCACGAGGGTCAACACGGCGTGAGCCTGCGCCCGTTCGCTGTGTGCCTGGAACATATCTGCACCGAGCGGGTCAAGTCCAATGGGTACAATGTTAATGCCGTTGATCGACTGCGGGAGACTGGTAGATGCGCCAAGTTCAAATACTGTCATACTATGACCAGCACGCATGAGTGCGGGTACGAACAACCGCGATTGGATGGCATACGCCGATTGCGAACTAAAATTAGCCGACCACAGCGCCCTCATACTACGGTTTCGCCGGGATATTCAACGTCACCACGCCACTTTGGGCGATGGACATTTTCACTTTGACAAACCGATAACCAGCTAACGCTTGCAGCACAACCGAACTGATCGCGCCGCCAGTACCTGTTGGCCCCGCGATTACGGGTGTTCCAGCGGCAAGGTTCAAATCCTGATACGTGCCACCGTCGGCATCCCGTTTAGCCGACACCTGGAAGGACATCGTACCATTGGTTGCGCCACTGTAAATCAAACCGAATTGACTGTAGCTGCCGAGATCGAATTCCTGAGAGAGTGTCCCATTGGCCGGGATTGTCCCAGTAAACATATTCGGCGTTAATTCACTGATGTACACGTTACCCATTGGAACCTCTCAATGGGGGCGGGTATGCGCTGAAGCGCAGCCCACCCCAATTCACTTTAGTACAAAACCTGCTCGAACAGAACCACCAGCAGCGCGTTCACATCGGTTGTCGTTGGGTTAATGGTTCCCGTCTTCAACCAATTGACGCCCACCGTATCGCCCGCATTGAACGTATAGTTCGCTTTGCGCGCGTCCTGGGTGTAACTCCCCTTTTGTTGATTGGTGCGCAATGACGCTGCATCCGGGAAAGATGGACACAGCGACCCGTTAATGGTAGCGGCGAACACCAGCGAACCGGTAGTCAGCGCGCCCGACAGTGTACCAGAGAACCCCAACACGGAACCGGCATAAGGCGCAACATACGCCTCGCCTGTAACCATGACCGGGTTCAGAGTACCGTCAGCGTCGGCCACATTGGTTTTCTGGAAACCGAGCAGCGCAACTTGTTTCTGGCTGCCGATAGGCGTAGTAGATACATTTGGCATGATATTTAGCCTCCTGTGGCTACTGGTTAATTAACGCCAATGTCATAAATTTCGGCACTTGCAACCGTGTCTTTGTTGATGAAAGCCAACCGGGTTGTGACAGTCATTTGATAGCTGTCATAATAGGGCAGGAAGTCAATCGAGGTCGTCACCTGACGGCGATAACCCAGATACCAGGCCGGTTTTGCCGCGATAATCAATTGACCGAATGTACCATCCTGGGCTGCATCAACCTTACCGGCGCTGTTCGTTAGCAGCAGTTCTGCCGATGCGAACACGGGCGTGCCGTCAATGGTCGGCACTGTGCCATCGTTGACCGTCGAGCCGCGCCCATTGTTCATATAAACCAACAGTTCATCAATGTTGAGCAGCTTGCCGTAAGTTGGCACGTCAACAAAGATAACCAGGTCTTCGGGGCGGTTGGCGTACACGTTCAGAGCCGAACGCATCTTAAAGCGGGCGCTGCGAATCATTTGCAGCGTGGGGGTTGCGCCGAGTGCGTCAACTTTCAACGCCACATTCGTAACCAATGGCAACTTACGCAGGCCGTTGAACACCAGATATTTAGCGGTTGCTCCAGGTGTGCCGTCGATCAGGTTGATATTCGTGTTGATCGTGGCATCGGTGTCACCATTCAACAGTACGTTATCAATCGCGTTCATCATGGAACGCAAACCCTGTTCACGCAGTTGCGGGATGAAGGGGATAATGCTGTCCTCTTCCATTTCGGTTGAGAAGCCCACGCGCAGACCCATCTTGGCTGCGACCAGTTGCACTTTGCCCGCCGACACCACGCTATCCGGGATAGCCGCGCCGCTGGCGAGTGACAGTTGTGCGTCGTTGGTGGTTTCTGGCACTTTGTAAACCGTCGGGTCAGTGCTTTCAACAGGCAGGTCAAAGGTTGCGCTCGGCATTTCGATGTTACGGAACTGCGAAGCGACCTGATTTTCCACGCGGACACGACGCCACAGTTGCGAGTACCACAGTTCAGGAACCCAGTTCCCGGCGGCGGTTGCGTTGCCGGTGTTATCGAGTTCGTTGGTTTTGATCGACAGCAGCGATTTGACGCTGATGTCGCCTTCATAGGGCAGGTCAAGCGTATCAATTGACTTCTGCGCTTTTTCGATCATCTCACGATAGAACGCGGGCGAGAGGCCGTTGTTCAGATCGAAGTTGCCGGTGCGGATATTCTTTAACCGCTGACCCATCGCCATGAAAGACATGTCTTCGGCGCTCAGGTTGTGGTATTTCGTGCGCATATCCGTAATACGCGGTGCTACCTGTGAAGGCATGGGGGCATCCACGCCGGGAAGTTTCACGTTCGCCGGAGCGGTTTTGAAACTTTGCAGCAGTTCGGCTGCCAGTGCTTTCGCATTAAACGTTTTCCCAACGGGGGGCATTTCATCCGGGGGCGGGGCATCAGGCGTGGTCGCCGGATCAGCCATCATACCCTCAGGTTCCGCAGCTTCCGCCGCGCCGAGTTCTTTCATGACTTCAATGATTTGATCGGATGTAACACCCGACTTTTCCAGAGCGGCAATCATCATTGAAGTGTCCATTTTGACAGACATTTCAACACCTCGATAGATAAATTCTTGATTGGGTAGGCTATTAACGCCGCCTGGGGCGTAGCTTTTTTCAGCTAACGCGCGGGTGACTTCCGCTGCAATCTCGCTCGCCTCTTTAACCGTGCCCGGTTCTATAGGCGTGTTTATCTCAGCGTCGTCTAACGCGATAATCTCAGATTTGATGCTTTGTATACTGGTGCGCCGGGGTTCTGCCGGAGCCGGAGTCAGGCTGCCTTCGACTAGAGGCCAGCGTTTGATCTGTCCATCATCATCAACTTCCGCCCAATGGGGGACGGTTCCAGACGACCAGCCTAACACGCCCTGATCGACTAATTGTTTTAGCCGCTGAACGTAACGATTTCTCATGTCCAAAATAGCTTCTGCCCACACACCTGTATCGTCCATCTTGAGTGTGTCGATTGTGCCTATCTTGGTTGTTTTTAAAGTGGCATCAAGATTGTGGTGAAATAATGCAGGACGTGTATCGTACCAATCTAGCCCTAGCTGAGTCGCCGGGGTAAAATATTCGCCTTGCAGGTCTTTCTGCGCAGGATTACCAAACACCACTAAATAACCACCTACCCGTGCATAATCACCGTCAACCGACAAGGTTTTAACGCCACCGCCTACAAAGTAATTGCGTTCGCCTCCTTCAGTGGGAAGGGGTTCATGCTCGGCAGTCACGACGTATTCTCGCGGGTCAATGGTGGCATCCGCCACGATAGCACCTTGTATAGAATCAGAAACGCCGCTTGTTACGGCGGCGTCTGCGGGTTGCTCATTCAGTTGTAGGTCGGTCATGTTATCCACCTAACGCGATGTCAATTTGCTTATTTAACTCGTCTTGCGCTGCGTCGGCTATCACTCTGGTATGCGTATCCAGGTCGGTTTGTAACGGCGTCCATGTTCCAACGTGGTAATGTGACTGTCCCTCGCTCGGCGTGCCAATCACGTACTTGGCATAGCTCAGGTTCGTACCCACTGCAACCGCTACGCTGGTCGCCGTCGCTTCCACAACCTTGCTGGTAATCGATCTTCCGAGTTGGCCTGTCCTACGATAAGGAATCTTGCCCGCCCGAAGCAGATGGAACACGTACCCTTGCTGCGCTGCGCTCTTGAACTTCGACTTAAAGCGCCGTTTGCCGTCTTTTGAGGTGCGCGTGTAGTATTCCGCCAGCGGCTTACCCGATGCTTCCGGGTAATCGCTCACCACACTTTCAGCCGCAACGCCAACTTTCGCGCCGACGGCGTACAAGATACCGGGCATCTTGGGGCCAAGCATCGCGTCTAAGTTGTCGAGCGGCGTGGTTATGGATTGGATGGCAATTGTAATCATAGAACCGGCTTACTGTAGCATCTACAACCTGGATGCTGCGGTGGGGTATAGAATTGTCCATTGAGTTCCCAGCCCTGGTCAATGTTCGCAATCTGACCATGCAACGATTTGCAGGATGGACAGACTAACGGGTCATTCAAGGTTAACCATTTTGCCCGATTAACCCCCGCTTGACGCCAGCGCTCGTTAGAACCCTCATTGTAGGCTCTGGTCGTTTCGGTCTGTGCAATCAATTGCGCCCGCGCCTCATCCTTGAAGATTGCTGTTAGCGCTTTCTTGAGGTCATCCAATGGCGCGCCAGTTTCCATCCACGACTGAATAGCCGTTCGCGTCCGTTCGCGTGTGGTATTATCGAGACCACCGATCAGGTTAAACACATAGCGCCGTACAAAGTCGAGTGCTTGTTGACCCAACAGCGACCAGTCTATGCCGATACCAATCTCAAATTTCGCAGTTGGCGGCTTCATGCTTACGTTGCTATTGAGCGCTTCGTTGCCACGTGCCGCGCCTGCAAGGATTAACCGTGTGAATATGCCGGGGTTATCGGTTGTTCCTACCCACGCCTCAGCAAGTTCGTCACGAAATGGGCTGAGTTCGTCCAGGATATCGGACGCCTGGAAATTGTCGGTGAGCTTATTGAGAATGCCGGACAGCGCCCGTTCCATGTAATCATGTAACCACACCTGCCCCGCATCCTGCATCAGACTGTCGTATTCGTGCCAATAAGACGCGAATTCTTCAGGTGTGGCTAGAGGGAAATCGTCAGCTTTTTTTTTATCGAGATGGTCGATTAATGCCTGTGGGTCATTAACATGGATATGCTGTTTGAGTGTAACTGTGTGCTCTGAAAGCACCGTCCGCGCCTTCGCAAACAGCGCCTTAATCGTCGGCTTGTCAGCGTCGGGCATAACCGCCAATTGCTCACGAATGACGGTTTGCACTTCGGCAGGAAGCTGGAAACATTCAAACTTAACAGCCTTTTTTGTTCCTGCTTGGAGTGTTTTCTTTTCCCATGCGTTCAGTTCGTCGGTAATGGTGTTTTGGATAGCGTGTTTCGCAAAATTCTTATCTTGTGTCACCACTGGTAACTGCAAAGCGATTTGTAGTGCCTTACCAGCGCCCGCCCCTACCCCTTCATAGGTCATCTCGACAACATACTGATTGCCGACTTTCTCAATGTTGCCGACTTTGTACTGAGAATTACGCGGCAACACCACTTCTTTTTCGTCACGGAACTCGCCATCATATCGACTACCCTGGAACTTATCTGAGGCCGAGTTAAGGTATAAACCATTAGAGCCTTTCGGCGCTTTGATCTTAAACACAACACCGCCATCCTCGGCAAACTTGCCGTTGGCAATTTTGCTATCCAGTGTTGTACTGGCATACCCTTTGTCAGTAAGAATCGCGCCGGGTTTCATCTGCCCGCTTTTGATTTGTTCTGCGAATATCTTAGCCTGTGGGTTACTCGGTGCGATACCACGATACACCATTGTGTCGTGTTCAAGTTTTGAGTTATTGAGCAGTCCGTCTAATTGCTTGGCGTGTTTTTGTCCCTCCGCCGACAAGGGACTACCTGTACGCAAACTGCGATTTAAATCTGCATTACCGCTTATGTCGCGATAATATTCCATCGCTTCGTGCTGCTGCGCTGTCGGTTTTGGCGCGCTCGGCTGCATCGCATCCGATACCATATGCTCATCGAAAGACCCAAAGTCGCGATACTGCCGATTATCTTCTGCGGGTTTTTGTGCTTCAGGTTTTACAGTGGGCTTTGGTTTCTTGTCGGGTTTCTTGTCGGGGGATTCGCCGCCGCTTTCGGATTGTCCCCCGCTATTCCCGCCGCCACCTGCGCCAAACTCCCCATCATCAGCGCGCGGATGTTTGCTCTCATCCCATGCCTTCTGGCTTTCCTCGTCCGCCTGTGAGGGGTTGGTTATCTCATATCCCTCAAAGTTGAAACGATCATCATGTCGTGGTTTCGGCACTAGTGGGGTATCACCGTCCTGTTTAGATTCAACCTGCGCCGGGATTTGCTTAAGTTGCGCAGGTGCTTGCACTTGTGGCGGCTGCATAGGCGCACCATTATCCGGTGGTATCGGTTGGCTCGTAATGAGATTATCCTGCGGGATACCATAAGCCGGTTGTTGTTGCTGTTGACCGATCTTCTCAATCGGCGTCACAATAACCGTTGACGGCACATACAGCACATCACCGCCGGGTATCGGTTCCTTGCCGATCTCAAGGCGGTACTCGTTAAGCATCAATCCGCCGCTGGTAAGGCGCTGCGAGAGCATGGCTTCTTTCTGCTCGGTATCTTCCATCAGTGCCAGAATTTTACTGACATCGAATTCAAAGCGGGTATTGCCGCTGTCGTCAAAGAACGGCAGCAGCTTGTTATTAATGTCGCTGGCGATGTCCTCGCATTCCGGGATAATCGTATCTTCGTACAGGCTCTTGCGCTGCTCAGGTGCGCTCTGGTAATTGGCATCGTCCCACGCACCCGCAATCGACAGCGGCACACCGAACCCAGCGCAGATGTCACGGCGCACAGCCTCCCGGATTTCAACGTCGTCAATATTCGGGGCGCGGTTCATCTCTTTAATTTCTTTGATGTTGCGCGGCAAGAGACCCATGCGCCCGGCGTTCTCAGAACCTTTAAAGTTCTCTTTCCAGTAATCGGTAAACTCTTGCGCCGCTTCTTGTAACAAATCGTTCTCAGGGATCAGCAGCATACCGGGGCGCGCGTCATTCGTATACCACGCCTTCAGGGTACGCGCAACGTCCTTGTCCACGCCGACATCCAGGAGTACCGCTTCCATCGGCGACAGGCCACGCAAGTCGCTGAAGGGGTTATCAGTTTTCATGAAGGCAATCTGCGACGGTTTGAATAATTCCGGTCTCCCGCCTTCAACGGGTACATAGCTAAAGGATTGGATGAACCCCGCGCCCTGTACCACGCTGACACCCAGGTTGTTCAGCCACCACAAATCACTGAAATAGTGAAAGGTATTCTGTACCGGCCAGATGAACGTCTCACCCCAGATCATACGTGACCATTCGATCTTGCGCAGGATGTTTTGTTGTGAACGCACCAGCGCCACCGTTAACGGGTGATTCGGAACTGGCTTACCAGTGCGCTTGCTCACGACCTTATGCGGCATCCGTCCGATAATGGATGAACGGATTTCGATACAACGGTTCGCCCACACGGATACCACATAGCCGTAAGCGTAGCCTTGCGGCGTGCTGTCGATTGCCAGCTTGGAGTATGCGCCATAGTAATTGGCATAGCCTGACGACCAGCCTGACTTCGCCGTCACCGGGGACATTGTGCCGTCGGCCTTGAGGTACATGCCGAGTACGGGTTCGCCGTTGTATTCGGGCTTTGCAGTTTTGGGCGCAGCAGCTTTGCCGCGAAAGCGATCTAAGATACCCATACGTTAGCCGTCCCAGAATACAGGCATTGATAAACGCCCATGTTGAACACCGTGCCATGCCAACGCGAGCGCCATAACACAGTCGTCATGAAGTCCGGTTGGGGCGCTGTACTGTGAACGCCCGGTACTGGATACCTTGCGCTCATAAGCCATCAACTCACCTTTAAGTATCGGGTCATTTAAAACCGTAATTTCAGCCCGGTCAAACGCCAGGATTAAACTTTCAATCAATGGTGGCTTGCTGCTAGCCGTTGTCTCAAATGCACGCACCGGCAAGCCGTCCTTTTGCAGTGCTTCAATGTTGGGGCCGCCGATGCTGTTACTTTCCGCCCAGATCAATCCAGGCCGCCAGCGTTCAAACAAGGTTCGCAACCGTCCGCGTTGGAGCGACCAATCAACACCGTTAAAACGATCATAGTCCACAACCGTTTGGGTCTTCACATCAATGACCACGAACACGGTGAAATCGTGTGATTGTGCCCAATCGACTCCGATAACGAAGCTGCCTTTATACGGTTCTACTTTTACTGCCGTACACCGGTCATCAACGTAACGGAATACCGCGCCCTGCCCTTCCAGGAATTGGGCAAGTATTTCCTGTTTGTAATCGTCTTCGGTCATGTTGGCAACTAATCGCGCGATGGACTCTTTAGTTAAAAAGGGATTTTCGAGTGTTGAGAAATTCCACGCTTCCCAATCGCCAGTGGTATCAGCGCGGGCATTTACGAATAACTCAAAAAACCAGTTGCGGCGTTTGGGGGTCGATATAAAAACAGCGCTACCATCTTTGTCAGCAAGCATCGGTATGCCGACCTTACGCCATGCATCCGGGTCTAAGTAAGCGCATTCATCGAGTACCAACAAGTCCGCATAACCTGAGCGCAGCACATCGGGGTTGCTACCTGTCTTAACCTGTATGCGCCCTTTGCCATAACGCAGGATACGCTTGACCTCATTCTTGTAGGCCGTCTTATTTTGTAATAGCGGGAAAAACCATTCGGTGATGTACTCCCAGAACACATCCGATTGATCCTGCGATGTGCTCGATAGTAGGACGCGCTTACCAGCGATACAGTGATCGGAAGCCATACGCGCTGCCATAATGGTTTTACCCACACGACGACCAGCACATACCACCTTGTACTTAGCGGGATGGTCAATAATTTCTTGTTGCAAGGCATAAGGCGTAGGCAGGACTAACTCGTCATTAGTCACTGTCTCCGGCGCTAACCCGTTGGCTATTTGCGATATGAGTGAATCGAATAAAATCCGTTTGGATGGCTGTAAGAGCATCGGGGTCTTTCACATTCTGGCGAACACTTTCGAGCAGTCCACTTACCAGAAGCATAGCTTGTTCAGTTGTTATCACTTGCTCGGCTTCGATCAGATGCTTACGACGGCTTGTCGTTAGCTTATTGCGAAGTTCCATCTTTTCGCGGATTTCTTTCTCCGCTGCGAAATGCAAGCGCCGATGGTCGCAAAGCGCTTCTAGCTCATCAAGTGCTTTTTCTAACCCAGCGTAATTTTCGCCCTTATACGACTTACGAGCGTCGATCACCTGTTGTAACGCAGCGTCCCAAAATGCGCCGCTTTCGCCCGTTTGCAGGGCGCTCAGGTTTTCAGCAACCAACACATCGAGTAAGGCAATTTCTGATTGTAGGTTGAGTAATTCGCTGTCCTCAAATAGTTCAGCAAACCGACTCGCCAACTCAGGGATCAGATACTTACTGTAACGCCCTGTTTTGGTATGCGGCGACGCAATCCCTTTAGGCGTCCGCCCGCCGTGATGGTAACAAACTTGTGACCCTGTTACGGCATGTGCTTTGCATCGCTCACCCGTGCGCTTAGACTTGGCGGAACATTGTTTATAGTTCATTAACACTCATGAGGTTAATTCTAACTCAATAGGTAACGCCCCTACCCCGCGCCCGCCACTGCGCTTCAGCGCAAGCAGCGGACGCATGAGGGAGGACAACGACCACGAGCAGGGGGCTACTCGCTTGTGACCCCAGAGGGATTTGAACCCGTCACCTCGATAGCGACTTGCTACCGCGTGCTACCTGTTACACCATGAGGATCGTGTCCCCTGTCGTACAATCACACGCCTTCGGAATAGTGGTTGAGTGTGTGTTCGGCCAGGGGAAATAAAATAGGCAAGTGTTTACTTGCCCTCACCATAGTATTATATCCAGATTTACGCGGTGTCAAGTGCCTACGCAACTTTTCGCCATATTCCACGCTTGCCATCCTCTAAACTCCGCTTGCAAGCAAACGATAATTCGTTTAAATATCGTTTGTTTCGGATGAAATCAGTTACTTCATGGTGCGCTTTGCAGATGACGCAGTATCTTGTTTGCCGGTTCGGTTCCTGGCGTATCACCACGAAATCGCTATCAAGTACGAACATGCCTAGCGCGTGCAATATCCCCAACGTGTGAGTAGGCCGCGATAGAACGGTTTTCTGTCCATACCAGGAAGCGCCGCGATAGGTTGACCGAGCATGACTTAACCTCCCGCCGAATGGCACAATAATCGTCATGAAATCGCGATGGTCAACAGTATCGAATAATTGTTCCTTGCTAAGTGGTGTATAACTTAGCCAACGATCTGCTTTTATATCAATTGCGTGATCCATCGCCCGCTGAAACACGCTCATTTTTGAGAGGCGCTTGAATTCCCGTTTGAAGCGGGTTATATCGAGCGCCAGCGGCTTGATTGTTCGTTCCAATTTGACACTCCTGATGAATTCCATTAGCATAAATGAGACCGATCTCATCAGAAGTACCGCATACCCCCGCGCCAACGGGGGTTTTGCTGTCTAGCGCCCGCTACCCTTTCGCTCATGATATGCACGCATGATTCGTATAATCGCGCTATCTACACGAAACGACGGCACTATCAATGATGCCCCGTTGTACCAAACAAAATACATCATGGTCAACGGAATACGTTCAACAATCAATCTATCCATATCCCCCTACCCTTTCGCCTTGTAGTCAGCGAGTGCCGCATCTAATTCATGGTGAGCATCAAAAACATCACCATCCAGCCACATACCTTCGGGTTCGCTACTGCTCCTGCGCAATGAGGTCGCCAACGCTTCCGCAGCTTCGACTACCGCAAGCAGCCATTCGCGCTCGGCTAACAGGTCACGCAACCAGTCGGGCGCATTGCCCTCGACATAATCCCTGGCATCAATGTAGTCATGGGCCGGAATACGATCCGCTACATAATCATCATGCGTGGTTTTTAGTCGATCCAACGCCGCTCGTATCGCCTGTACCTGTTCACTCGTCACCATGCACCACCTTGTCATAGACCACCAATGCCTCAATCAATCCGTTGTTTTTATCACGCAACACTGAAGGCATAACCTTAATTTTGTCCAGGTGTTTGGCGACTATGCGGGCGTTTTGTGCTACCGCAAGCAGTCGCTCACGCTCGGCAAGCAAGGCGCGCAACCAGTCAGGCGCGTTCGCGATAAGTTCGGCGTCTGCGTTTCTGCGTAACAAGATACCCGTCTTCAACCCTTCTAGTACAAAGGCAGTCTCGGCGTCCCAATCTTTGTCTGGCGTTGATGTTGTTACCCGTAGGCTATCGGAGATTTGCCATTTATCTGTTCCGAAATTAGGCGAGAACACTCCGTGCCATTCCCATTTACCCTGCGTACTCGCTTTCAACGCCGCCTCGATAGCCGTCACCTGTTCACTTGTCATTTACGTCCTCCTGATATCCTACCGAAAAATATCCGCGCCAACACAGGCCCCGCGATCACCAGCAACCCGCCGCCGATCACGACGCCGCATAGTAGCCACAGGAGCACGAGTTCGAGCGTCATACCCCACGCTCCCACACCGCATACCGGTACTCGCCCGCATCCGCATTCATGATTGCACCTCGCCGTTCTCAGCCAGCGGGCGAATACGTGACCGAATGTCTGTCGATCTTTTGGAAATATCGAGCATCCAATGATCGTCGCCTTCTGACAAAATATCATCTATGTCCTTATGTGTCGCGTCGTACCATTCCAGCCACACCAAAAGGCAAGCCAAACCTTGTGGTAAATCGCTGGATATTTCATATTCCCACCATTCGGGAGGTTCTTTGCGGGCAAGTATGCCGATATGCCTGTTTCCGCCCGTTTTCAACCATAAAAAGTAGCCATTGTCAGACAAATAAGGTTGAAACGCATTCCAGGGGTACACAGGATCAGCCCAGTATTGAGGCAATATTTTATTCTCGAACCGATTATCTTTGTTCCGCGTTATGATAGGCGGATCATCGTCGCTGACCGTATATCCAATACGTTCCGCTATGGCGCGATCAACTACCCGCAACCCCGCCATCGTCCGATAATTTGCTGTACGCCAATCTTGGCTCACGCTGCTACCCTTTCCGCTACGGCCAACGCCCATTCAACATCAGCCTCCGACGTTTTCAACGCTCGTAACCCTGCACTATTCTTGTACTCCCGCCAATCCTTACAGATGAACCACCTCATCAAAAACCAACTCAAGTTGTCCCGAAGCCTTTATTCTTTCGATCTTTTTTCGCCGCCTTGTTTCCGCAGCGTGTTTTGCTCTCATTGAGCCATCCAATCTGTTGTGGCAAAGATTACAAAGCGCTGCCAAATTTTCATCTCGACAATCCATCGGATCGGGATTGTGAATGTGCGCAATCGTCAACACCACCTTGCTTCCGGTAATTGGGTGCGGCTCATAATTCGCTGCTCCGCAAAACTGACATTTATGCCCATCGCGTTCCAGGATGCGCGCACGGATACTTTTCCAATCTGATGGATAGAGCGCCATATTTGCTGGCATCACGCCGCCTCCCTCTCAGCTTTCGCCGGTGCACGCACGATCATGCCGCATCCTTTCCCGCCGCTGGCGAGTTCCTAAGCACTTCCTCAATACCCGCCATACCACCCAACTTGCACCATTCGTCTATCGAAACGTTGAATAGTGCCTCGTGGGGCGTACTGTATTCACGCTGATACCAGTCGTACCATTCATCGAAATAAAACCCGGCCTGATGGGTTATTTCTGCCCAACGGTTGAAATCAAGTACCCCGCTATCGAATAGCCGTATCCACTGATTAAGGGCGCTGATCTGTGTCGCCAATTCATACACATGCCCACCTACCCCAGCGCCCTTTTCCCTGCCTGCGGTCATGACCATTGCATCCATCAACCGCTGCTGCTGTTCTAAAGCCATCTCGCGTAGGATATGCATCACAGCACCCCCGCCTCTATCGTCCGCATTCGGGCGTTCATGAACTTCGGTATGTTACGCTCAAAATAGAGTGTGCTTTTGCCGGTTCGTCCATGACGGTTCTTTTCCAGGGCTACATCGGCGGCGTTAGGCATTTCACTCGCCTCGTTGTAGTAATCATCCCGGTAGATAAATGTCACCGTATCGGCGTCCTGCTCCAGATTGCCGCTGTCCCTTAAATCAGACATCAGCGGATGTTTATCCGCGCGCTTCTCGACTTCGCGGGACAATTGCGCGGCGCATAAGACCGGGGCAATAGACGCCAACTCTTTCAACTTGGCACTGATGTAACCCAGTTCCTTATCGCGGTTCTCTTTTTTTACGCCGGGGTTAATCAATCCAATGTAATCCACGACGATCAGCGCCAATGGTTTGCGGCGTGCAATCCGGCGCGCCCTGGCTTCGAGCATCGTAGGGGTAACGCCGCGTTCGTCATCAATGTAAATAGGCAGTTGACCCAGGTCGTAAGCCGCGCGGCCAAACTTGCTCCATTGATCCTGAGTCATCCCACCGGGGCGTAAACCGCGCCGTAGCAAGTTCCCTGGAAGTTCCATCTTGATACTGGCAATGCGTTCGCGGACTTGCTTAATCGGCATTTCGCCCGACCATAGGTAGACCCCGCCGCCGTGTTCAGCCACATACAGCGCAACGTTATGAAGCATGGTCGTCTTACCCATTCCAGGACGGGCAGCGAGTAGGTTAAAACTGCCTTCCTGAAGACCGTCTAACATATCGTCCCACTCGCTAAACCCAGTAGCCAACCCGCTGATCCCCTGCCCCATCTTGGCTGTGGAACTCATATAATCCATGTAATCGCGCATCGCGTCATACATGGTCATCACGTCGTTACCCTGCTGGCATTCAGCCGCCTGAATAGCGTTCTCGACAAGTGCCTGTTTAGCATCGAGCTTAACCGTCGGGTCTAATGCCAGTTTGCGGATACTATCACTCGCACTCAATAACCGTCGGTCATAGGCTTTGTTGGCGACCAACGCGGCATAATGTTCTACGCTAGATGGATCAGGACACGCGCCAATGAGTGTTGCCAGATATAAATCGCCACCCACGTCTAGCAGTTTGCCGCGTGCTTCTAAGTCTTTCGATACCGTCAGGATGTCAATCGGTTCTTTACGATCCTTGAGCGCGATCATGCTTTCCAGGATGTAGCGATTGCGAACCATGAATAAATCGTCAGGTGAGTACACCGCCAACAAATCGACAAGTCGCCGGGCGTCCATCAATACGCCACCCAGTGAGGCTTGTTCGCTTTCCATGTCGTAAGGAATAGGTTGATTACCCCAGTCGGGTTGTGTCGCCATTATTCACCTACCGCCGGACGCTTCAAATAGTCAATGCGAGTTTGTTCAGCCAGCGCGATACGCTGCTCTGCGGTGAGTTCCGGTTCTGCGGGTTGGGCAGGTTGCGATGTCACGACGGTTAGCGGAGGGAGTTGTGCTTCCGTCTTTTTGTTCTGGCGTAGCATGTAGGACGGTGATTTGTGTTCAATAGTGGTAATCCCAATCGTCCAACCATTACGCCGATATTCAGGTTCAATCTCTCCCCATAAACCGAAAAATTGCGTCGGGGTCATCTTGAGAAATGTAAGTTGTTCAGCCAGGGGGACATATTTCTTGAGAAGTGCCTCAGTTAGATACTCCTCAGGTTTATTCATTTTGAGGTCGTAACCACGTTCCATCTTGGAAAGAATGGCGGGCATAATCACCGTGACAGTGCGTAACCGAACTTGCCATTGTTCCAACTCGGTTAGGCCCTCTTTTTTCTTGGAGGGTGTGCGCGGCTTTCTTTCTCTCTTTGTAGTTTTTAAACCTTTGTACTTATTAAGTTCCGTGTTTTCCGTATACGGCTCAACCGTATCTGGCTTTTCCGTATACGGATTTTCAGGAAATGGAAGTTCACTAACCAGATAATCGCCCCATTCAAAGCGTCCGTGCTCAACTTGTTTTCGCTCACGTTGGACGTATCCAGCTTGTTTGAGTTCATCAAGAATACGGTACACCTTATCGCGTCCGCACTTGGCCTGTTGCAAATCTTTTATCTGCACAACCCAATCATCAGATTGGCTTAAAAGGTAAGCTAAAACCCCGCGTGCTTCCCAGGACAGGTTGCGGTTTTGTGCGCTTTCACGGCGCATCTGGAAGTATGGATTTTCTTTGTCGTGTGGTGCGCGTCGAATGCGGGACGGTTTGGCGGTCATAGGACACCGCCATCTGTGAAAATTCTAACTTTGGGGTATTGACGTTGGGGGCTTGAATCGAATATACTAATCATGGTCGTCACTCCTTGTCAGTGATGATCGAACTAAGTTCGCTCGTGACCAGTTGCCCAACTGGTCATTTGCGTTATAAGGCGGAAAATCGCCTCTATTATTATAAACTAGTTGTATTACTTTGCACATTACTTTCCCCTCAGTGTTACGTGTTCCTATCTGAAAATTCATACAATTCCAACTGTCAAAACTTATCACTCCATGACCTCACCCGGCATCACGAATTCGGGTTTATCATTTCCGTACATCGCTGCTATCTGGCGACGATACTGGTAATAAAGTTTGTCGATAAATAGCGCCTGTCGAATGCTTGGCACAAAGTCTGCTGGTCGCGTACTCATGTCACGTACAAAGCGCTTCGGATACGAACCCGGCAGAAATGTACAGTTCGCCAGATACTTCACTTTTCGCAAACGTTCATCGTCCATCCCTCACACCCTCCTCCACTCGCGCCACCTTCCCGCCTTGTGAGCAAAGCTCAAAAGCGCACCCGGCGCACGGCCTCACATACCCTCTAGCTTGTTCTTCAAGTTAACTTCGATACCGTTCCAGTAAGCGGCTTCTTTCATCAAGCGCGCTATTTCCGCTTCCGCATTGTGCCGCCGCTGAGAGGCGTCATCGAAACGGCGCTGCAAATCCTGTTTGCTGTCCACCGGAAAACCAAGTATCTGTTCTGCCAATTTGCGAATAAATGCATCGTCGGCATTGGCGGCTTCGTCTACCGTACAAAAACAAGCCCCGTTGCCTATCTGGATACCGTAGGTGTCTGTCCATTGATGGTCACTCATTTGTCGGGCGATCCAGCCGAGTTGCCCCGGCACATATTCTCGGACACGGGCGGCAATATCGTGCATCTTATCCATAGCATCCCGTTCATTCTTTTCTGATGCAAGAAAATCGTCTATCAATGCCATCTCGATCCTCCATAGTCGTCTAACGTTCCCAAACACCCGCCCCGCTTACGCGCGCGGTTACTTCGCCGTCCACATGCCCATCGCGCCGTCAACCTCGTCATCCGGCTGAAACCACAACTGCGCGCTCTCAATCCAGTAACGCCCATCGGCGGCGGGTTCTGGCAACGGGTCAAGTATCGTGCTGCCGATGTAGCTACCCGTAATGCTCAAGTCGTGATGGTGCGGAGCCATGCCATAGTATTCGATACCGTTGACTTCCTCGTACCACTCGTACCAGCAGTCCTCACACATCTCTTGTCCTACGTCGCCGAAGGTGTCGAGTTCGTTTTTGAGGTCACACCCGCAACGGTAGCATTTCAATTCTCGTTGGATCATCTCTCACACGTCTCCTTAACTCGTTCGATGTCCGCAACCGCCCGCCCCGCTTACGCGCTGGCATCGGCTCTCTTGGCGGCCAACGTTCGCTTAAACCGCGTGTAGGTTTGCTGGTGTTTTTTGCAGCGTCGGTGATTGCCCCAGCGCATATTGCGACAAGTCATGACGCAGCATTTCTTTTGCTGATTTCGCTGTCGGTGTTCAGATAGACACGCTTTACAGGGCGATGTAAGAGTGCCGTTCTTTGTGTGTGGAAAGAATTCGCAAGTATGCGGCCAATATTCTTTACATTGATTACACCGCTTTTCGATTTCACCGAGTTCGTTTTCACGAAAAACCATGTTACTCATTTAGTCCTCAAACCTCCCATAGTGTCGATACCCTCGGCTCACCGACAGCCCCCGGCGCGCGTCCGCTTAGGCAGTGTCGAGCATCGGCGACTGCCCCGCAGCGCGCACGGCGGCGGCGGTCACGCGGCCACCTCTTTTCGGGTCACAAGGTACATCCGGTAAGGCGCTGATAATTCCTGAATGTAAACTGATCCGTTGTCTAAAATGCCACATAGGACATCGACCTGGCGGAATTTTATGAATACGGAGCAACCCCACGAACCATAGCCGCCTTCCCTATCGCGTCCCCAGTTGTTCGCGTTGTAGTGAAGCTCGGTAGGGTTCATATCAGCATCGACTAACACTTTCCAGATTTTGCGCCCGTTACCCCGTTTCGGCGGGTTCTCTTTAGTGTATTGGTTCATGCGGCCTCAAATCCTTCTAGCGGTAGCTGTACCGGTATCGGCAAACGCGCCCTGCCCTCGACAATCGCCAACACCTCGGCATACGTCAGCTTGATTTCCCCCACACGATACCCTTTCACGCGCCCGTGATCGGTTCCCACGCGCCGCACCAGATACGCGCCGAATAGCACGTTGTCGCCAATGAGCATCCGCGACAGCCGGAAGCGCGCGCCGTGTACAGCCATGCACGACGGGCGCGGCGTGGTCACGTGCTCCCACTTAGGACACGGGCGCTCGGCGTCGTAGTAGTCGGCCAGTAGCCAGTCGAATTGTCGGGTCATGCGGCCCTCACGTTGCAATACAGCGCTTCACGGATATTGACCATCAAGTCTCGCGGCATTTCGATGGTGAGCGGTTTGGGTTCGGTGAGTGCTGAGTTGATCCGTGCGTTCAATTCGATCAGGTACAGCTTGCGCTCACTCATGCGTTTGGTTTGCGCTTTGGTTGCCTCGAAAATGAAACCCATCGCCGTCGCGTGTATGTTGGCTTCCAACTGAGTAGCAGCGCTGTCTGCGGGCGACATAGCACAGGTGAATTCGATACCCATATCGACAGCCACAACCGTGTGGCGTACCGGCACGACTTCTTGCAGGTTGCTCAGCGCGTAGTATTTGCTTTGGCGTTCGCCTGTGACTAAGCACACCCAGGTTACGAACGGCGTTTTGTACCGCCCAAACTTCGGATGTTCTTCGTACACCCTGCCATCCTTCACATACCCGAAGCCGCCGGTGATCTGGAATTGTGTCATCGTTTCACCTCCAGCTTCGTCGCTGTAACAGTGGCTTGTGTGCGAATGTGAACCCAACCATGCGCTAACAGTTCGCGCGCCGTCGCCAGATTGCGGGTGGCGATGATCGTTTTTGTGGCCGGGTCTTGCAGTTCAATTTTGTTCATCGTTGCGCTTTCTCCGTAAATCTAATTTGTGCGAGTACCATCTCAAAATAACTGCGTTTGCTGCGGAAGTAGAACGCTCTCTGCCCCCGGCGCTGGCTTGCTTTCCGATTGTCCGTTCGCGGTCTGCCTCGTGGGTTACTCATGCCTAGCTTTGTGCCTCCTGATAATCCAGTACCTTCATCTCGCCTACTGTGGTCAACGTGTATGGCACACCTAACCGTGCTCGACTGTCACGAAATGGCATCCCCCGCCGCAGATACCCGCGCCGTACCAGATTATTCGCCAGCGGCTTCATCGGCGACGGCGTGTGAACCGGGAACACGAAGTAACCTTTGCGCAGCAGTTCGTATTCAGCTTTAGTAATCATTTTTCACTACCTCCTGATAGCGCTTCAACGCCCGTTTCACCGCTTGCTCACTAGTGTTAAACCGCCGCCCGATTTCAGCGTACGATATGCCGACGGCCAACATTTCAGCCATCGCACGAGCGCGGAAGACGGCTTGATCGTGCAGGGTGACATGGTAAGGTGAGAGGCGGCTCGATTGCCGCCCCGTCGTACGATAATCTCTCATTTGAACACCGCGTAACATATGGTTCGATCCCCCGTGCCCATAACGCCCTGCTGCTGTGGCAACCCGCCCGCTTTCGCAATCCAGTTGCCGACGTTCACGAGGTTCACGGGTAGGTACTCGAATGTGATGAAGCACACGTCCCCGTTGATTTGCGTGCTGAGGATCACGATTTCCGGGTGCTTCAGGGTTAGGCGGCGGATCACTCCACGGGTGTCTAGCTCGGTCATTCCAAAACCCCCATAAATGGCTCTAAATCGTCGTTTATGGCCTCTGAGACCTTAATCGCGTCAAAACCGTCCTTTTGTGCGGGTAGCGCAGTAAATAAAGCCATTCTGGAAATGGGTTCATCCCGCCATACCCGCCGATCTTCCAATGCCTCCCCAGCCCGTAGGCTGAGGAGTTTTAAGCGACGGTAAATATCTGGACATTCGCGCCGTTGTTGGTCGGTCATCAGATATGCCTCCATGACTCCCAATCAATAATTCGTTTTACTTGTGATTTAGATATATGAAATTCATTGGCAAGTTTGGTATGCGATGTACCACCTGCTGCATAAAGATCGCGAATACGCAGAACTTCCCGATCAGTGAGTTTGTGCAGGGTATGACTTTCGCCGGGGTAAGAGTAAATATCTGGTCTGCGTCGTCCTTTGCTTATCATGTCGCGTGCATTATCTGTCGGAGTACCAAGAAACAAATGGGATGGGTTGCAACACTTTCGGTTATCGCATTTATGGAGTACCCACAAACCGGGCGGGATATTTCCGTTAACAAGTTCCCATGCTAAACGGTGAGATTTGGTCAACTTCCCGTCAACTCCAAATTGACCATAACCGCTATCGCCGATGTAGGCAGTCCAATTCCAGCAAGCATCGTCGCCGCTTGATTTATCTACTTTTGACCAAAAACGGGTTGCCATATCGATAGATGAATGCACCTTTTTTCCGCGTCTGTTATGTCCGCGAATGTAAGGTTTCGGCTCGTTTTTTATCCATCCGTACTGTTTAATATTGCGCGGGGCAATTTCTGTTTTCTCGCCACAACCGCATAGACAAAAACCATCAGAAGAGTTCATGAATTCACCTCATCAAAACCGAATAATTCAATCCTGATACGCACACCCAATGCAGCGATGTCTCCATTGCTTAACTCAAATCCACCTGTGATTTCAGCTATCGTCACCATTAACGATTCGCCTTCTAGGTGGTCAGCAATCTTCGCCGCCATTTCGCGCGGGATAAATCCAATGTGAAATATCTCGCCATTGTGCGCGACGTGTACCGCAATCGCGTTGGGATCGTATGGGTTTTCCGGTTCCGGTTGCAAGCGGCATGGGTCATTCGTGGATATGCGCGCGATCAGTGCTTGCCGCCCCTCGAAGGTTACGCCGCTGACTCTGGTGTTCAGTACACGATTGGTAGTCATTAGAATGGCTCCTGACTGCCAACGGTTTCGACTGCCTCAAAAATGGCATTCCAATAACCGCCGCGTGGTTCCTTACCCGTCTTGTACAGCTTCCACTCAGCTTGCAGAGGCATCTTCTGTTCAAACTTGATGGTCTGCTCTTTCGCGCCCCAATCCTCAATCACACTTTCGGGGTAGCCCATGCCGCGAAACACGTCGCGCGAGTATGCCCAGATGACGGCGTTGTTTGTGGCGTTCAGTGCGTAGCGCGGTTGGCCGTCCTTGAACACGACCTTTACGCTCGTTACCTGGAAATCCTGACAATCGCCTTCTTTGGGCGGTTCGTTGCCGATACGTTGGCCGTTTGGCGTACCTAAGCGCTGTGCTGGCGTTTTAGCGCCCATTTGCGGTGCGGGTTCAAAACTACCCGCTGCCATCCTCAAATCGGCTGTATGGCCTTCCTGGTGCGATTGTGAGCTATTTTCAGTTTGAAGCGATGTGACATTATGGGTGCGCTGATTAAGCCATTGTTCCAATGAGCGGTAGTCGTTTACTGCTTTACCCATTTCCAGGATGTAGCGCCCAATGCCGAATAACCGCGCGGCGCGTTTCAACGCATCGGTGGAGACAGACTTCTCAGGATCGGTAGCATCAATAATGTTGCCGTCCTTCTTTTTCATCTTCAAATCCCACATACCTATACCGTCGCGGGATACGCCGCAAACCGTCATGCGAAAGGTTGCGATCACGAAGTTGTCACGATAGGCGAATTCGCCCAGGCGATGAAATTCCCACGAAGCATCAACTTCGTCGAGGCGGTTGGTAATCGCCTCTTCGCTCAGGTAGGTTGCGCCTTGCAGGAATTCATGCGCCTTGACCGGGAAGTAATCTTTAAGCCGTGCGCTTTGTTCTGGGGTAATCATTTGCTCAACTCCACTGTGCTAATTTCCTGCGTATCGTCGTCGGCATACGCTTCGCTACCGACCTCGACGATACGGACTTTGATGACCCGTTTGCCGCCAATGAGCGATGGCTTACGCAGCACAACGTAGCTGTCGCATTCGCCGCCGACGGGCGACACAATCGCACCGTCCTGCCAGTATGCTTCAATCTCTTGCGCCAGCAGTGCGTGTGCATCACGCCCCGCCAGGACGGGGTAGTGCATCAGTTCGCGGGCGTTTCGGCCTATCTCAGTTACTTGAATGTGTTGCATTTAATTCACCCCTTCAAACTCTATTTCGTCCGAAACCTGCGCTTTCATCGGGAGATCGGTTCTGCACTCCCCCTCAATGTCCGGTTCCACCCACTCGCTCGGTGCAGGTTCATCGTCCTTCATGCCGATTTTCTCCGCGACTTCGCGCCGACGATTACTCGTAGGTTATCTAGGCGTTCCGGTTGTGTCTGGTCAAGTAGCATAAACAGTAGAACTGCCCCGACAACCATGCCGAGAACGAATACTGTGATGATGGTTGTGCGTGTTGACATTTAGATTTCCCTTACGAACGTTTCTGAATTGATATTTGATTACGCTAATATCCGGTTTATGATTGAACCGGGTCTTCGCACACCCATTCAACTCGCACGTTTTTCTTGATATTGTGTTTGTCGATGTACCGAAAGAGGTTTGACTCGCTGATGTCCAACACCTGCGCGGCTTCTTTAATTGTTTTGTGTTCATTCAGGAGATCGCAAACAACCTCAAACAGCGGTCTATCGAGTTGCTTTGCCAGTTTTTTGAGTTTGCCGGGTGCAGCCATGTACGCAATCCTTTACATCCTGTTATATACTAAGCGGAGAAAAATGCCACTCATGTAAAAAATGATAACACGGATGCAAGAAAAGTGCAAGTTTGTTTTTGCTAACACTTATGGTTATAATGTTTGGTTTTAGCTATAAAGGAGATTGTGAAGATGCCTTTAAACCTGGGGCGGCTTGAGGCATTGATGAGGCAGCGACGGGTAGAAACTAAAGACATCGCTGCGAAAATCGGGGTTAGTAGCCATACGGTCTACAGATGGGTCACAGGGTCTACGCAACCCACATCAATCAATTTAGGGCTTCTGGCAGATGTATTGCAGACCTCTACGGATTATATTTTAGGCAATACCGACGATCCAACTCCCCCCAAACGTTCACAAGTCGATCTGACGACAATGGAATACCGACTAATCGACGCTTACCGTCGGGGGGATTTGCGAGAAATTATGCGGCTTCTAGGTGGTGGTGAGGAGTAAAGGCCGCTGTAATTTGTGATCCGTCGCCAGTCAACAGGTAGAGGTTTATGGCGGCGGTTTGCCATTTGTTGAGACCACGATACCAATGCAGAATTGCGAATTCAGCCTCCGATAGCCATTCCTTAATCATCTTAAAAATCCTTATATAGATTGTGTGCGGGAAACCTCCAAAGGCCACTAGAGTAGAATGATTACAATCGTACTATTGACCTATTAACGATGGTCAAATAGTAACACACAAAAATAACATCTGGCTATCATTCATGCACGAAATTGGGGAATATTTCACACCCGTAGGCTACCCATCGGTAATTCGTATGGTTAACACACACGCCCCGCCCCGCGCGCCCGGCGGCTACTTAACGCGATCTAAAACCGCATACGCTAACTTTATGTCTGCTTCGCTAGGATCGAGTGTGTAAATGCCTCGCTCGATCTTGCGTGCTTTTAAATCCTGTGTAACCCATCGCCATACAGATGACCAATCAACGTCCATCTGTTTTTGGATGTCGTTGATACTTATTCCGTCAGGGTGCATTAGGAGCAAGCGTTTAACCTGCTCCAATGCTTGCATCTTCGTGAGAGCGTGGGACATCAGGTTTGGCTTTCGCGATACTCATGTTCCAAACGCTTCGCCAGGGTGGTTACGTTGTACTGCGTAAGGTCATAATGCTCGATATTTTCCTCAATGAATGCGAGGGGGGCTTTGCAGATTTTGACCAAACGGTCATACTGCTTTTCTTCGTACTGGCTTTCAAAGTTGAAACGGTGCGCCTGCTGTGTCATGATGTTCTCCTGTGCGTATCTACGTCGCACCCCGGATATTGTGAAACCTATTTTGTGAAGTTGATCCACTCGCCACCCACGTATGCGCCCAATCCCATGTCTTCTTTTTCTTCGCGTGACAGTGGGCGAACGGGGAGCGGTTTGCTCAGGCTTACTTTCAGGTTGTCAGCGAACTCGTGTTTTGCGCGTTCGATTTCAACCATCATCCGACGGGGATCAACTGACTTTGTGCCATTTTCGCGGTGTGTTGCGGCGATGTCGCTGGCGAGTGATGAGACCGCTGCGTTAATTTTTTGCTCAAAACTCATTTTCGGGGCGGCGATATTCTTGTTTCCTGCCAGTTGTTGAAGTGATGCTGCTACTGTGACCATGTTTTTCGCTCCTGCTTGTGTATCTGACTATGAATACAGTATATAACAAGTGCTGCAATATGTCAACTACTGCAAGGATGAACCCCCAAATATTCAGGGTTTATTCACACACACACCGCGTCAACGGCGCTCACGGCTGCCCGGCGGTGGGCGCGGTGCTAGTTACCGGTCACGCCCTACTAAAATGTCGTACTGATCCTGAGTGAGCGGCGCTGTTGATCCTGCTGCATAGGTAATGTAGCGCGGGCGAGTAGCTGCTACCGCCTCGTCGTAAATACGCTGAATTTCCTCAACTTTGCGGATTATTTTCACCGCCTCGTCATACCAGGGGTTAGTGATTCTGAATTTGTCCATTTCATCAAACATGGCTTTTATCCGGTCAGTCGTTAATTCGTCCATCACATCCCCTCCGCTTCCGCTACCAAGCACCCCGCCGCATGCCGTTCAGCCGCCGCCATGCACGCGAAACAATCCCCGCGCGCGATCTCCTTCTTTGCGTGTGCATCAGGATCGGTGACGAGGTGTAGCCACAGCAGGCACACCCACGCATCGCCCTCGCGTACAATGTCGTAGAGCAGCGGATCGTCGCCACTGTCTCCGCATTGCCCGCGAATACCGGTGAGTTCGTCGCTGCCGTATGGAGCCGTTAGCCAGAAACGTACATGCCGCATGATTTAGCCCTCGCCTATTACGCTGTCCGGTTTGTGTTTCCAGTACAAATTATCATCGGCGTTCATTTTCTGAATTAAACGTCTTATGATATTGGGCGCGCGTTTCAAGAAGTCATGGATAGCCGATGTGTCTACGTCGCCATTATGGGCGATGGACACCCCAACTAAATCCCATGTACCGACTTTGAGACTATCGAGTTCCTTCAGGTAATCGTTATTAATCGCCCAATCCCAACCGGATTGAGCCTCATCAACACGGCGTTCGATTGCGGCCTTTGGTGCTGTCAATGCGAACCATATCAGCTTTAATCTTTGCATCGTTCACCCCTCGTATTCTTCTCTCAATATTATACCATAGCCCCGCGTGTGTCGGTCAAAATGGGCGGGCTGTCCCCCTGCTTCAGTACCGCCCGCAACAGGCTTGCCGTCTCGCAGTAGTCATCACAGTGCGTCTCGATGCAGAACCCGCAATTGTCGCACAGCAGCTTGGGCTTGCTATCGCCCAAATCCTCGCACGATGGACAAATGTCGATATGGAGCATGATACCTCCTAGATGCTTGTCTCTATGAGATATACGAAAAAGCGTTACAGCAACTAATTTAAGCCACTAAAGGCGTTTATCCCCTATACCCATCCGTACCGCCCAACTGATACCATACCCCATGCGGCGGCGCTGGAAGTCGTTAGACCGCGCCCCGTGTTTGTCGGTTAAAGACATTTTTTCCGCACACTAACTGCATCTCTCCCATACCACGCTAGCCCGTTCGCACTCGCGCGCCCTGGTTCGCACATGCCCATCCGGTACACATTCCATGTGCATACAGCGGCGGCTATCAATCGACTTCACAAGATATTGCTCACGCGGATGATCCTCGTTGACATTGCTACTCGCCAGCTTCGCATCTTCAAATAGTTTTCGGCCTGTTCGGTAGAGTCTGCCATCCCGGTAAGGGATTTGCGCAGTGGGGCCAGCAGCTTGAACGGACTTTAACTGTTGATGTGCTTTACGAGAAACGGTCAACGACTGCCCGCGATACGGGTGTTGTCGTGTCGGTTGCGGTTGGTAGGTGTTGCTAAGTTCGGCGCTCCAGCGCTTGTGTCCATTCACTTCGTATTCCAGGACACCGCCCCTATGCCCTTCCCCATCGGCGGCAAGCGGCACATAGTTGCTTGTTTCTTCGGTGTAATGGGCAATGCCATGCAGCACGGTTATTTTCGCCAGCTTGACCCATTTGCGAATGACGTAAGGATCGCGGCGGAATAACAGCGATAGGACGTAATTGGAAATGGTGGGGTTATTCTTGGCGGTGAGCCAGCCGCTAAATACGGCGGCTTCAAACTCTGTCAGATTGTTAGAGGTTACATTGATGTAGACCGAGCGGTAGAAGCCGGGATTGTTTGTGATGACCAGATTGAGCGGATCGAACCCGCGTTCCTTTTTGGGCAGCTTCAGCGCCATGTCGACTAGTGCTGTTGATAATTTCTTGTAACCGATTAGCCAGATGCGTTGACCATCCAACCGCCAATAGGTATCGTGCCCGGCGCGCAGCCAGCGGTCAAAATTGCGGGTGCTGTAGCGAATGCCATAGTCGGTGAGCAGTTTGCGCAGATCGTCGCGTGTGAGCCAGTTGTAGCCTGTTTGCCGCGCGTGTTCCTGGATAACTAGCCATAGTCGGTATTGTGCCGACTGACGCAGCCCGACAGCGATGCGGGCTAACTCCACATCACACTTGAGCGCGCTGTCCGTTTCGCTTGCATATGTATTGCCAGATGAAATGACACTCTCACGGGAAGCGTGTGCGTCCTTGAGGGGAGAAACATCAGCCACCACACCCGCCCCGGCCAGCAGCCGTGCAACGGCGTACTCGTTGCGCAGCGCCCGCGTCGGCGTGTAGTCAGCGCGCGAGGTTGCCACCGCCTGCCCCTTTCCAGAGGCAGGTAGCGCGCGTGTCTAACATGTCGTTAACTTGACATATAGGACATAGATTTGCTAAGATAGCAATACGCACGGCAACCTGCTTTGTGCTACTGCTGAAAGTCGAAACTTGGTAGGGGACGACTTCAGCGACCCGACTTTGAAATGCCCGCGAAAGCGGGTGTTTTTATTCTACATGCTTCCAGGTCAAACCTTTTTTGATTGACCACACAACTGTCGTCCCTACCCCATACTCACGAGATATTGACGACAAAGATTGACCTGCCTGAATTTTTTCTCTGATTTGCCGAACCTTATCAGGATTCAATTTCGCCAGTGAAACACCTTCACCCTTTTTATAATTCGTGGCAGATGACGGCGGGGCGTTAACTTGTTTCCAGTATTCACCCCGAATTGCCCGCGCTGCTGTGCGCCGTGTAACGCCGTATTTTGTGGCGATTGCTTGCTGGGTCATGCCCTGCTCATTATCTTGTCTCATTTGCTCAACAATAGCGGGGGTTAATTTTGTGTGGTTCAACGCCTCGCCGTAAGTAAAAGCTCCACCATGTCTTTCAACGCCGCGCTTATGAGCATCGGGGCTATCAGACCATACCAGATTATCCAACTTCAGATTTAAGGGGTTGCCATCCTTGAAACTTGCCCATGCGTGCTCAGATGGTGGCGGACTGATGAACGTTATAAGTAGTAATTTTGCCACTGAAAAAGTTTTAAGAACGGCATTATCAGACAGGTTAAGCACCTCGTATCCCTTCCAGATTTTAGTTTTCATCCGGCGCGGTACTTTAGGCAGTCTTACAGAACGACCATGAGGTTTAACTGACCATATTTGTCCGTCTATGGTCACAGCATAGAGCGGCCAATCTGGAATATCACGCACGTCATTGCAACCCGACATGACGCGGATTTTCTGCATTAAGCTTTCGGGGATCGAATCGTAACTTTCCATACGCCCTATCCCGCAACTACAGAGAACTCACCGTCAATTACATTCGATCCAGCGGTTAATGTCGGCAAAGTGCCCCTGCTGGCTATGTATTCGGCAACTGTGATTTTGCCATCAACTAACAGGAAGGGTATCAACATATCTGAACCGGGACTAAACACACGATTGGTTACAGCTACTTTGAGCCAGTCGCGCACATTCCAAAGGGCTTGGATCATAACCGCCCCTTTTTTTACTGATGTTTCAGATTTCATAGGCAAACCCGCAACCTTAATTACGCCTTGCATTTGACCATAAACAAAGCGAATTTCGTAACCATATCGTTTTGTGTTAGCCGATCCGAATATGCCGGGAATGAAACCCGTTACCATCGCTCCAAGTTTGCCCATCTCAATACTGATTTGCTGTTGACCTTTGATAGTCTGCTCACCAACGGAGGATTTACTGCTAGGCTTATGCGCTGTAATGCCTACCGTGTAATATGGCGCAAAATCCTCCGTTGCGTCCTCATAAAATGGTACTTTGATTTCTGCCACCTGCTTATCGGGCGTGAATACAAATTCCATGATCCCCTACCCTTCTAACAAAAAAAGAACCCCTATCGAGAGCCGACAGACAATTGCTTAGGTTGCCGGGGCTGCTCCCAATAGGGGCGAGAAATACCTTATATGATTTTGATGATTACGGCGAATCATTGGTACTACAACTGACAACCTAAGCACCTTTATTATCGCTCAAATAGCCGAGAAAGTCAAGCGAGAAATGAGATCGGTCTCATTCGCGCGCCCGCGCGCGGCGGGCTTCTGCGGGGGCTAGAGTCCGAGGACTCCCGCTATTAGGTTGCTGCCGTTCGATGTGCCGGTGCGCTGATTGAGTACGATGGTCGCGCCGTCGTCTTCGTCGTCGAATACGGGTAGCGCGATGGTGTGCGATGCGAGTTTGCCGATGCCCTGCCCTGCTTGTTTCATGGCGGGAAAACCTGCATTCCTGGAATCGGGAATTTCATAAGCGGCGGTGTGTTGCTGCAATTCCCCTTTCAGACGATTAGCGACAGCTTCGGCGATGCGGCGTTCCATGTCACCAGAGTCCGGCGGTGTCGGCGGTGACGCACAGACATTTGGGAAGAGTTCATTGAGTAGAGCGGTATTCCCATTTCGGAGTTGAGCCAGCAGGGTTAGTGCTGTTTTGATTTCGTCTGTGAGTACCCTGCGAGTTGCTAAGTCGTCAACATGTGACTTCAACCC
>Ga0070707_100000233_pt1 | contig 55792 bp, 47 predicted proteins | sample KBSK5502metaG_FD_65468 | JGI IMG/M metagenome (GOLD analysis project Ga0070707, IMG submission 65468) | Corn, switchgrass and miscanthus rhizosphere microbial communities from Kellogg Biological Station, Michigan, USA - KBS K5-50-2 metaG | ecosystem: Host-associated > Plants > Roots >... | reverse complement strand
AATCCGAATCCCCAGATCGCGCACGACGAAGATTTTGCCGAGTCGGCAGAAAAAGCCGGCTATACCTATAAAGATCTGTTGCAAGAACTGCTACACATCGGGCTGCGCTGGCAGCCGGCCCACTGGACTCCAAAGAAACCGGCACCATCGCCCACGTGAAACTGCAGGTGGAGTGACTCCAAGTGGCGAGGCCTATGCGATGATGAACAGAAGGACAGCTTCCAGAGGTCTTCAACTGCGCGTCTTCATTCGTGCTCTCTTGTCCAGTTCAACGCCCAGCCAAGCAAGGGCGTGAGGGGCTTTTAACCGCGGCCGTCGAGCGAGGCCCTTCAGAGGGCGCGCGCTCCGGGAGCAAGGAAGCTCCTCACGCCTTTGCGCCAACTCTTTCACGGCGCGCATCGAACGAGCACATTTTTACTGCGCGTTCTGCGACAAGAAAGATGGTCTGGCTATTCCCGCCTATCATTCATATAATGACTCCCCATAACTGATTTCAACTGCCTTTCCACAGAGTTATGACTTCTTTCTCTAAGGTTTCTCTTGCGGAAAAATGGGACAAGGTCCGTGCGGGATTCTCCCATGCCTTTTCGACCAAATCGGAGATCGAGGTTTTCACGATTGAAGATCTCGCGCTGCTCGAACGGATAGCCGACGCGGTCGTGACACGTGGCATGGCTGCTCCTGCCACGGTGTTTCTGGAGTCGCTTGGCCCCATGAACTTTCTCGGCAGCCAGGCGCTGCATTTCCTGACTCCAATCGTTGAATGGGCGTTTCACGTGAAGGAAATCGAGCAGGTGGCCCGGTTGCTTGAACGACGCGATACGATCTCCCGTCTCATCGCCCTCATCGAAACGAAGTCTGCTCCCCAGGCTCCTCCTCAAGGAGCCTCCGCTCGATGACTGTGCCGAGCCCAGTGCCCATCAAGCCGGTGATCTCTCAGCCTCTTAATATCATCGTCGCCACCGACTGTGGCAGCACCACGACCAAAGCCATTCTGATTGAGAAAGTCGGAGACGAATACCGGCAAACCTATCGCGGGGAAGCGCCGACGACGGTGGAAGCGCCGTTCGAAGATGTCACGCGCGGGGTATTGAACGCGATTGCGGAAATTGAAGAATTGTCCGGCCGCAAAATTCTGGACGGCGACAAGATCATGACGCCCTGTCGCGCTGCGAAGACCGGTGTCGATATCTACATCTCCACCAGCAGCGCGGGCGGCGGGTTGCAAATGATGGTGACTGGGGTGGTGCAGAACATGACGGGGGAAAGCGCGCAACGGGCTGCGCTCGGCGCGGGGGCGATTGTGATCGATGTGTTGGCGTCGAACGACGGCCGGTTGCCGCATGAAAAGATCGAGCGCATCCGTACGATGCGACCGGACATGATCCTGATGTCCGGCGGGACGGACGGTGGTGCGGTCACCCATGTGGTCGAAATGGCGGATTACATTTCGGCGGCGGAGCCACGTCCCCGATTCGGGGCGACCTACAAACTCCCATTGATTTATGCCGGCAACAAAGACGCGCAGCAGCAAGTGAAGAACATCCTGGGCGAGAAAACCGCGCTGGTACTGACCGACAACATTCGACCGGTATTGGAGCGTGAGAATCTCGCGCCTGCACGGGACAAGATTCACGACCTGTTTCTCGAGCATGTCATGCAGCAGGCGCCGGGCTATAAGAAGCTGATCGAAATGGCCGGTGCGCCAATCATGCCGACGCCGGCTGCGGTGGGCGTGATCATGGAAACGATCGCCAAGCGGGAGCATTTGAACCTGATCGGGGTCGATATCGGGGGCGCGACCACGGACGTGTTCTCGGTCTTCGAGGGGCACTTCAATCGGACCGTCAGCGCGAACCTCGGGATGTCGTACAGTATTTCCAACGTGCTGGCGGAAGCAGGGCTTGCCAATATCATGCGTTGGGTGCCGTTCACGATCGACGAACAGACGCTCCGCAATCGGATCAAGAACAAGATGGTCCGTCCGACGACGATTCCGCAGTCGTTGGACGAGCTGCAGATCGAACATGCGATTGCCCGCGAGGCGCTCCGGCTCGCCTTGATTCATCACAAATCCCTCGCAACGGCTCTCAAAGGGGTGCAGCAGGAGCGCACGATCTCGGATGTGTTCGAGCAGCAGCAGTCCGGCAAGACGCTGATCGACATGCTCAAGCTCGATTTGATCGTCGGGAGCGGCGGGATTCTGTCCCATGCGCCGCGCCGCGTGCAATCGATGCTGATGATGGTGGATGCCTATGAACCGCTCGGGGTGACGAGACTCTCGGTGGATAGCATCTTCATGATGCCGCATCTCGGGGTGCTCTCGACGATCAACGAGAAGGCGGCGACCGATGTCTTCGTCCGTGATTGCATGGTGTATTTGGGAACCTGTGTCGCGCCGATCGGGCAAGGGAAGGACGGGGAACGATGCGCGGACTATGCCGTTACGTTCCTCGACGGTCGAGTGGACCAGGGACAACTCTCGTTCGGCGACCTGCGACTCATTCCACTGGCCAGCGGACAGAAGGCCTCGATCACAGTCCAGCCGGTGAAGCAGGTGAACCTCGGGGCAGGGGCAGGAGTGTCGGTCACGCGAGAGGTGCAAGGCGGTGTGGTGGGACTCTTGCTCGATGGGCGCGGGCGCCCGTTGCAGTTGCCGACCGACCACGCGGCGAGAGTCGCCGCGCTGACGAAATGGTATCAGGCCGTGGATCTCTATCCGAAGATGTAAGGTATGCGGCGAGAGGTACAACAGGAGAACGCTCTCGCAGGCTGCTCAAAAAGGCCGTCCAGCAAGGCCGCAGCGAGTGAAGGGCCGAGGCGTACCCTCTGGGGTACGTTGAGGGTCTGAACGATGCGAGAACGCCGCTGACGGACTTTTTCAGCAGCCTATTAGGCAAAAATATGGCGCATTCCTACACCCCAGGCTTAACCGTCACTGAGCAGGCCGTGGTCCGTCGTCGACGGATGTTGTCATTGCCCGGCACGGTACTGGTCGCAACGGGAGAGACTGTGCGCGCGAGTCAGGCGGTGGCTCGCGCGGAATTGCCTGGAAAGGTCTATCCTCTGAACCTTGCCAATCAGTTGGGCGTGGCGCCGGATGAGATTCATGAATATTTGATCAAGAAGGCCGGCGACCAGGTACAGAAGGACGAGATCCTCGCCGAGAACAAACCCCTCATCAAGTGGTTCAAAACGGAAATCCTCTCGCCGATTGCCGGCATGGTGGAATCCGTGTCTCCAGTCACGGGGCAGGTGCTGTTGCGGGAGCCGCCGCGTGTGATGGAGTTGTTGGGTTATATCGACGGGCGTATTGTCGAGGTGATTCCGCAGCAGGGGGTCGTGGTCGAAACGAATTGCAGTCTGGTGCAGGGAATCTTCGGCATCGGCGGTGAGACCAGGGGTGAGATCGTGATCGCAGTGACGTCGCCGGACGAAGCGCTCTCGCCTCGTCATATCACTGCGGACATGAAGGGCAAGGTCGTCGTGGGCGGCTCCTTCATCTCGTCGGACGCGCTGGCTCGCGCGAAAGCGGTGGGGGTTGCGGGCTTGGTTATCGGCGGCATTCATGATAAGGATTTGCGCGCACTCTTGGGCTACGACCTTGGTGTGGCCATCACGGGCACGGAACAGGTCGGCTTTACCCTGATCCTCACCGAAGGGTTCGGCACCATCCCTATGGCGGGAAAAACATTCACGCTCCTGTCTGCCCATGCGGGACAACAGGCTTCGATCTCAGGCGCCACGCAAATCCGTGCCGGTGTCATTCGCCCCGAGATCATCATTCCCAAAAGGGGCGCAGGCTCGTCCGGCGACCACAGCGCAGCAACCGTTTCGGAGCGGGAAGGCATCAGGATCGGCGACCAGGTGCGCATCATTCGAGACCCGTTGTTTGGCAAGATCGGCGAGGTTGCGAGTCTGCCGTCCGATCTTCAGCAGATCCCGACCGAGAGTGAGGTGCGCGTGATGGAAGTCCGTTTTGCCGATGGCAGCAAGGCCATGATTCCGCGTGCGAATATTGAATTGATTGAAGGGGCTTGAACAGGTGAGGGCAGAAGGTTTCCGACAGCAGGTCTTGCGAGCTGTTCTGGCCTGGACCATGGTCATGCTCGCCTGGCAGAGTTTGGCCCAGGCTCAAACTGTCACGGAGACGAAGAAGACCCTCTCTCCCCCGCAAGATGTTCGTGCGTTCGATACTCCAAGCGATGGCGGCGGCAGCCTGACCGTGGTCTGGTCGCCCGCCGCCTACGATAGTGCTGCGACCCGGTATCAGATCTTACTGAGTGAGGGGGCCACGGTGCTCGATCCGGCTGCGATGAAGGTCGTGGCGGAGTTCCCTGCGAATCAGCGCTACGTCCGTGATTCCAAGTGGCCCTGGTGGACGAGGCCTGCCACAGGAGAACAGCACCAGGTCACACTAAGGAACGGGAAGGGGATTGAGCTCAAGAACGGGACTGTCTACAGCCTCGCCGTGGCTGCCGTGCTGAGTGACGATCGTGGGATTGCCACGCCGGTTCAGGCCACGCCTCAACCGAACTGGATGAACTGGAGTCAGGTTAACAATCTCTTGCTGGCGCTCCTGTTCGGGGGCATCGTGTTTTACGCCATCAGTACGGCCAAAAAGCGGGAGATCTTTCTCCGGCGCATTCCCGGCCTCGATGCCGTGGATGAGGCGATCGGACGTGCGACCGAGTTGGGCAAGCCGATTCTTTACCTGACCGGTGCCCACGATATGAGTGATCCCTCAACGATTGCCGCGGCGGTTATTCTTGGGCGGGTGGCCAAACGCACGGCAGCCTATGAGACCGATTTGCTCGTGCCGCACCGCGATCCGATTACGATGGCCGTCTGCCAGGAAATCACGAAACAAGCCTACCTGGAAGCAGGCAAGCCCGATCTCTACAAGGACGATTCGAATTTTTTCATCACGTCGGATCAATTCAGCTATACCGCGGCGGTGGACGGCATCATGTTGCGCAAAAAGCCTGCGGCGAATTTCTTCATGGGATCGTATTTTGCCGAGGCACTGCTATTGACTGAAACGGGCGCAAGTACCGGCGCGATCCAAATCGCCGGGACGGACTCCGATCACCAGCTGCCGTTCTTCGTCACCACCTGCGACTATACCTTGATCGGGGAGGAGCTGTACGCCGCCAGCGCCTATCTCTCCAGGGAACCGATTCAGGTCGGCACGCTACGCGGACAGGACATCGGGAAGGCGCTTATCCTCGGCGTGCTCGGCATCGGTACCATCGTGGCCACCCTCGGGGTCATGCTCGACGCGCAGTGGCCGCAATTATTTCTGGATGTGTTCAAGGACGTGAAATGATTTTTTTCCGCCGACAAGTTCCGCTCCTGATCACGCTCATTACCGGCCTGGTATTTGCCGGGCAATACTATGTGCCGCATCCGGCATCGGAGCAGATGCTGACCTCCGTCACGAAGTGGCTCCAGATCATCGGCGGGTTCGCGCTGGTTCTGGGCGTCAGCAGCCTGTTCCAGGTCCATGCCGTCAAGATCCGGCGCAAAGAAGCGGGATGGGGTTATAGTTTCGTGCTCTATGCCGGTATGCTGGGGACCATTGCGGTCGGCCTGTGGTCGAACGGCAAGGAAGCCGTCGACGGGACCATGACGACCTTCGGGTGGGTCTATAACTTCATGATGGTCCCGCTGCAGGGGACGATGTTCGCCATTCTCGCGTTCTTCATCGCCTCGGCCGCCTATCGGTCGTTCCGCGCGCGGAGTCGCGAGGCAGCGGTGCTGCTCATTGCAGCGGTGATCGTCATGATGGGCCGCGTCCCGCTCGGAGAATATCTCATCCCGCTCAGCGGCGATCTGTCTCAGTGGATCTTGAACGTGCTGAATGCGTCGGTGCGGCGTGCGATCCTGATCGGCGTCAGCCTCGGCACAGTCGCACTCTCCATCAAGATTATCTTCGGCATGGAACGGTCGTATCTGGGAGGGGGAAAAGAGTGATGGGTGATGAGTGACGAGAGGAGAGCTCCACTATTCCTCTGCTACCCATCACGGATCACTCTTCACTGATCACTGTTATGAATTTCGCTGAACGTATGCTGAAGATCGACCGGCGGATCATCTTCCTGGTGATCGGCCTCTGTACGCTCCTCCCACTGCTCTACCCGGTTGGTTTGCCGATCAAGATTTCTCCGGAAGTGCGCGGGGTGTATGACTACATCGAGTCGCTCCCTGAGGGGTCCGTGTTTCTGCTCTCGCTGGACTTCGATCCGGCGTCGAAGCCCGAGCTGTATCCCCAATCGATCTCGTTGCTTCGTCATGCCTTCAGGAAGAACCTGCGCGTAGTCGCGATGACGCTCTGGGTTTCCGGCACCGGCATGGCCGACCAGGTCATCACGCAGGTCGCCCGCGAGATGGGCAAGGAAAGCGGGAAGGATTATGTGTTCCTTGGATGGAGTCCCGGCGGCAGCGCCGTCATCATCAACATGGGACAGGACCTCTATGGCGCGTTTCCAGCCGACTACGGTGGCAAAGCCACGAAAGGACTGCCGGTGCTCCAAGGCGTCACCAATTTGCGCGATGTGAACTATGCCGTCAGCCTGGGCGCCGGCAATCCCGGCGTGGAAGCCTGGTATGTGTTCGGCAAGGACAAGTACAAGTTCGAACTCGGCGGCGGCTGCACCGGCGTGATGGCGCCGGGATTGTATCCGCTCCTGCGTAGCGGCCAGATCAACGGCCTGATTGGCGGCTTGCGTGGCGCAGCGGAATACGAAACCCTGATTGGCCAGAAGGGGAGGGCCATTGCCGGCATGGATGCGCAATCGGCCACCCATCTCGCCATCATCGTGCTCGTGATCCTCTGCAATCTATTCTATTTCTCAGTGCGTCAGCAGGCCAAGCTGCAGGGGGGGTGAGGTGGCTGGTATGGTCTCTGTGCTCGCAGAGCCCCCACGATAAAGCGGTGGTCGTTCGATGCGCGCAATGGAGACCACACCAGCCACCTCGCTGAATGCAGGTGAAGAGTTGAGTTCAGGCCACCAGTTAAGTCGGGGAGGCGGATGTTGATTTCAGAGCGTAAAGGATAATCTAGTGCCGATTGAAACGATCATCGGGGCGTGGGTGGCGACGGGGCTGACCCTCTTCATCTTCTCGTTTCTGTATAAGGACAATCCGCTGTTCAAGTTGGCGGAGAACCTCTACGTCGGGGTGTCGGTCGGTTATACCATCGTCAAGACCTACGACACCGTGATCGTGCACCTCATCTGGAAGCCGATCGTCGAGAACGGGGAATGGACGCTGTTGATTCCGGTCGCCATCGGTTTGCTCATGCTCACGCGCTATGTTCCGAAAGCCGCCTGGCTCTCGCGGTATGCGTTCGCGTTCATTGTGGGCGTCGGATCGGGGCTCGCGATCCCGCGGGTGGTTTCCTCTTACATTCTCAAGCAGATTGAAGACACGGTTCGCCCGCTGCTGGTCATGGTGCCGGGAGAGGGATTGACCTTTACTTGGAGCCTCCTCAACCCGGCCAGCAGCCTCAATACCATCATCATTCTGATCGGTGTCAGCTCCGTGTTGTTTTACTTTTTCTTCTCCGTCGAACACACGGGGCCAGGCAAGGCCGTGGCCCGGACAGGAATCCTCTTCCTGATGATCGCGTTCGGTGCGGCCTTCGGCTATACCGTGATGGCCCGCATGTCGCTCTTGATCGGGCGGTTGACCGATCTCATCGAGTTCACCGATCCCTCCTATGGCCGGCCGAGCCTCTGGCTCTTGGGTTTGACCATCCTCATATTGGTGGTGATGAGCCGACGGGTCAGTCGTAAGCCTGAAGAGCAGTAGCAGGATGCTGAAAAAGTCCGCAGCATCGTTCTCGCCTCGTTCAGACCCGCAACGTTGAGGAAAAACTTCTCGAAGGTCGGAAACACTGGAGGGGTTTTTCCGTTCGCTAAGGCCCATGTAAAGCTCCTCGGCCCGTTACTCACTGCGGCCTTGCTTGGGATAAGGCGCGTCCCGGGGCGAAGAGTCTGTCTTGGCAGACTCGTGGTGGGCGGGTGAAATAACGCGTCAGGGTTGGGTGGGTGAGAAGACTGGCCTTTTTGAGCATCCTGCAGAAGTGTTCTCCAAATGAACCTGATCAGCGGTTGCAGCTTCCTTGACTGCTTAGTTACAATGGCACTCCTATAAGGAGTCTCATGACTACTATTACCAGTACTACGAACGATCCCAAACAGTGTCCCGCTCTTCGTAATCTTCAATTCTCGCCGATCAAAGAAGGTGAGGAGCAGTATATGGTCCTGTGGGACCCCACGGGACTGAGCAAGGAAAAGCTCGTGCTTCCGCTCAACTATTTTTTCATCATTCAGCATTTCGACGGCGAGCACTCGCTGGCTGAAATCGGAGCGCTCTATCTCAAGCGATTCGGCGAATTTCTCGTTCCCAGCAAGATGGATCAGTTGGTCTCCGACCTGGAAGAAAAACTGTTCTTGGAAGGTCAACGTGCTGAGGACGCTCGCCGGCTGGCGCGGGAAACTTATCGTCAGAGCCCGCTGCGCGGCGCGGCCTTTGCCGGGCGGGGATACGAAGCAGACGGCGTGAAACTGAAAAAACAGATCGACAGTTTCTTTACGTCGAAAGAAGGACCGGACTTCAAACCGTCAGAGCATGCGGGGAAAAAGATCAAAGGCCTCGTCGCGCCGACCTACGACTTGAAACAAGCAGGGCCGATCTATGCCTGGGCTTATAAAGAGCTCTTGGATGCAGAGCAGCCTGATCTGTTCGTCATCATCGGCACCGCCTCTGCCGGATTGGACCACGTGTTTGCCGTAACGGATAAGGATTTCGAGACGCCTCTCGGGGTCGTCTCTGCCGACCAACCGATCCTGAGTCAGCTCAAGACCAAGCTTCCCACCTTCTTCGAGGAGGATCTCTGCCATCAAGCAGAGCAGGCTGTGGAGTTTCAACTCCCGTTTCTTCAGGAGGTCGTGGGGAGCAAGAGGCCATTCACCATCGTTCCGATCTTGAGTTCCTTCTCCGCGGCGAGCCTAGGGGACCCGACCGTTCGCCAATCGGTCGACCAGTTCTTGACCGGGTTGCGAGAGGTTCTCACCCAATCGGGCAGAGCCTATTGCGTGATCGCAGCGGGAGAGCTGGCCCATTTGGGCATGCGATACGGAGACAAGGCGCCTCCAACGGACTTTTCCTTTCATCGCTGCATGCAGTTCGACTTGGAGATGTTGAAGCCGGTGGAGGAGCGACAGCCGGAGGCGTTCGCCAACTACATCAGGAAAGAGCAGGACCAACGCCGGATTTCCGGCTTCTCACCCATCTATTCGTTGCTGCGGTTGATCGAGGCGGAGAGTGGGCAGGTGTTGCGCTACGACCGCGGGATCACCGATCAATATAACTCGACCGTCACATACGCGTCGATGGCCTTCTTTTGACGGCTGCTGAAACAGACTTCCAACGTCGTTCTCGCCTCGAAAACATCCTCAACGTACCCCAGAGGGTACGCCTCCGGTGTTTTCTCCGGCTGCGGCCTAGTTGGATAGTCTGTTTGAGCAGCCTGCGGGAAGGCTGTTGAAAAAACTCCCCAACTTCGTTCTCGGTTCGTCACAATCCTCAATGTACCCTCCGGGAAAGAGCTGCCCTGCAGCTCGGAGTGGGCGGGTGAGAACTGTGACGCCTCCGGTTGTGACTCGCCTGCAGCCTCGTTGGATGACCTTTTCGAGCAGCTTGTGGTTGCCCGGGAGATGATCCGTCAGAAAGTCCAGCCTACTTTTATCCTTTCGGGTTCGAGTCCTGCTCGGGGACCCAATCGACACGCATCCCTTCTTCCGCGTGCAAACATCCGTTGAGAAAGTAGAATAGTCAGAGATACGGCTTCCCTGCCTCTGTGCTCCCTGTATGGGAATGCCAACACATCAGAGAAAAAATCCGAATGGGGATACCAGCTTTCAGAAACGCTCTGATATTGCTCCGTTGACCCCAAACCTATCGTTTTATCGAACAGTAATGAACAGCATTGGGTTGGGAAAAGTCATGGCAACGTATTATTCCCAATTGTTTTGCTTAGCCATAGCTGAATAGCATGCAACTTGCCTATAGGTGCCGGAGGACTAAGGACCTCCATGACGCGAGTCTCTCCGCTCATCGGAGGGAGAGAAATTGTTTTTGTGGTCAACATTATTTTCACAAGGTGGGTACCTATGGATACGTTTCAAAACCGTTGGAGAACGCTCATTGCCGTAATGGGATTACTCAGCATTATGTTCGTCACTGGGTGTGGCAGTAGTGGCAGTAGCGGTGGAGGAGGCGGCCAAGCTGGTGTGGCGAGCGTGTCGGTGACTGATGCGCCGGCCTGCGGGTTCGATCAGGTCAACGTCACGGTGAGCAAGGTCCGGATTCATCAAAGCGCCACGGCGGCTGACACGGATGCCGGCTGGACGGATATCACGCTCAATCCGCCACGCAAAATCAATCTCCTCACGCTGAACGACCCTACGCAAGCCAATCTGGCCCTCGAAAGCCTCGGGGAGACACCTTTGGCGGCCGGCCATTACACGCAACTGCGCCTGGTCTTGGTGCCGAACAATAACAATCCCAATCCGCCCTTCGCCAATTCGGTGGTCTTGTCGGGCCAAACGACGGAAATCGCGCTCGCGACGCCCAGCGGAATTCAGTCCGGCATTAAGTTGATCAACCAGTTCGACGTGGGGTCGGGGCAACGCGTCGATCTGTTGCTGGACTTTGACGCCTGTAAATCCATTGTCACGCGCAATGACGGCACCTACGCACTCAAGCCAGTGATTAAGGTCATCCCCTTTGTGCTCAACGGAATTGAAGGCTTTGTCGATCCTTCGCTCTTCGTGAACCAAGTCAATGTGAACCATGTCGTCGTGACCGCCCAGGTCAATGGGACCATCGTTCGGGCCACGGTGCCGAACCCGCAAACTGGCAAATTCTTCCTTGCGCGCCTCGATGCGCCGGCAACCTACGACGTCGTGATCACCGCAGACGGCCATGCGACCGCAGTCATTGCCGCAGTCCCGGAGACAACCAGTACCAGCATCACGACCATCAACACCAGTACGGCCCCCTTTACGTTGGCAAGTTCCACATCCCAAAGCCTTAACGGGACGGTGACGTTAAATCCGGCGGATGATGATGGCACGGTCATCGTGGCAGCGAAACAAACGTTGAACGGTGGCCCAACCATCACCGTTAAATTTCAAGTCGGCACGGCGCTCACGACGATGCTTCCAGTGGGTGATTATGCCTACAACCTCACACTGCCCATTGGTGCACCATTGCTCGGCGTATACAGTACGACTCTCCCGATTTCGCTGACTGCTGCCGCGCAATCTGCGGTGGCCGCGGTATATACCGTTTATGGCTCCGCCGAGACGGCCACGACGGTGTACGCCACCCAGACACCATCGCCGTCACCCGTGAATATTTCTGCGGGTGCCACGCAGAACGTCACCTTGACGCCGCCGTAGCTCGACGCTTATGAAGGGCGCAGGAAGGCGCTGTCAAAAAGGCGGTGCCTTCCAGGGTGATACCGATTTACCGCTTCGCTAGAGTTCTGGCCTGCTTAACGAGTAGTTGCGAAGCTCGTCCAGTAAGGGAAGCCGATTGTGCTCATTTTGTGCTCAACTCCACCCCAGCCTATTTCAGCCAAAGTTCTGATTTCGAGCAAACCTTGTCTGGAGAGGACCTGAGTGAGTCTGAGTAGGCTGGAGTAGGGTCGTGAGAAGGTTTCCTAAACCGCTGGTCGAGACCTAACGAAGTCAAATCTCAGGCTTCGTAAAGGGTACAGTTCGGAGAGCCTAATTTCAGTTCAAGCAGCGCTAAATCCTTGAGAGGCATAAACTTTGCGGCTGGCAAAGGTATCGTCGAGGAGCACTCTGCGCATCGACCGAGCACCCTTCTGTAATACTCCCTCCAAGCTTGCTCGTATCTCACTCCCATGGATTGACACCCGCGCTGGTCTTATTGCGGCCGTCAAGCGAGGCCCTTCTGATCTTCACCTTCTCCTAGGGAGCAGGCCAACTATCCTTCACTGCGCGCATCGAGCGACCGTCATCTATCTATATATCTATATGATCCTTCCAAGCTCGCTTGCCTTTCCTCTCTTGGAAGGACACCCATGTTGGTCTACGTGCGGCCGTCGAATGAGGCCCTTCTCAGGGCGCGCGTTCCGGGAGCACAGGGCCAACGTGGGTGTCCTTCCACTCCTTTTTATCGTGGGGGCTCTGCGAGCAAGAAGGATGGTTGCCTGTTCCCTCTTCACTCTTTGACCGTCACCGTCATGGGGATCGGCTCTAGAGGATTGTCGAATTCGTCTCGGACGGCTGCGACGATCTTGTCCACTACGTCCATTCCCCGAAAGACCTCGCCGAAGACGGTGTAGGTTCGGTCCAACCCGCTGCTGTCCGCGACACAGATATAGAACTGGGAGCCATTATCGTTGGGGTCCCGCGTGCTGTTGGTCTCCCGTGGCACCTTGGCCATCGCGATGGCGCCTCGTTTATGCGGCCGGTCGCTGGGTTCGGGATTGAGCCAGTAGCCGGGACTGCCCGTACCGTGCAGGGAACGGTCCGAGCTCTTGCTCAGCGGGTCGCCACCCTGAATGATGAATCCGGGAACGACGCGATGGAAAGTCGTTCCATTGTAAAATCCTAACTTGGTGAGCTTGAGAAAGTTCTCGACATGACGCGGAGCGTCGTCCGGGTAAAACCGGATCTTGATCTCGCCGAACGGCGTCGTAATGGTAGCCCGTGGATCGATCTTTTGAAATTGTATTGTCATAGCAGATGAATGTAACAAGGGCGCTCCTTCGGAGGCAAGGCCTTCGAAGGAGTTCTGAGTTATGAGTGCTGAGTTCTGAGTTTATACGATTGGGGGTTGCGGTGAAACCTTCCGCCAACTCAGCACTCGATTCTCAGCACTCAGCACTTTTCTTGTGCCAGCCCCTTGCCCGGGTCGATTTTGCACCACATGAGGCCCCCCACGATGGCCACGATTGCGGCAATGCCTAAGGAGACCGGCCAGCCCCAATGATGGGCCAGCCATGGCGTCAGGGTCGGGGAAATCGCGCCGCCGATATTGGCGCCGGTGTTCATGAGCCCTGACAATGTCCCTGCATGGGTTTTGGACAGATCGGTCGTCGAGGCCCAGTAGGCGCCGACCGTAAAATAGAGCCAGCCGGCGCCGAATGACAGGCTGGTGATTGCTAGGGAGGGAGAGTCGACGAAGCCTCCCAGCGCGATCGCGGATCCAGCCAGGAACATACCGGTCATGCCTGTCACGGCTCGGCCGGTGGTGAGACCATAGCGGGCCGCGAGTCGATCGGTCACCCAGCCCCCCAGGGGACAAAAAACCAACATGGCCAGAAAGGGAGCTGAGGCATAGATTCCGCCGAGGAGCACATTGAATCCCCGGACGTTGACGAGATACAGGTAGAACCAGGACAGATAGACGTAGGCGACATAGCCGAGGCAACTGTAGCTGATCACCAGCCACCAGACGGTGGGAGTCTGCATGAATGTTCGCCAGGGCACCGCTGTGTCGGCGTTCGGCTCGGGCTTGAGCAAGGCCTGTTCAGCGGCATTCACCCAGGGATGTTCGTGGGGATGGTTGCGCGACAGGAGCCACCAGAGGAGGCCCATTCCGATTCCGAGCAGACCCGCGAGATAGAACACGGTCTGCCATCCCCAGTTCACCATGACCCATGCAGCAATGGGCGGGGTCATGGCGGACCCCAATCCGATGCCTCCGATCGCGACCCCGATGCCGAAGCCGCGCGCCTCAGCCGGGAACCAGTTGCTGACGGCGCGATTGAAGGCGGGCAGTGCCACGGCTTCTCCGATCCCCAAGCAGAACCGCACGAGCATCAGCGCGCCGACAATGCCGACGAGGCTCACGAGTGAAGACGCCGCCACCATGGCTGTGAAGGCCGTACAGATCGACCACCAGAAGAGCGCGACGGCGAGCACCACTCTGGCTCCCCAGCGATCGGCCAGCCATCCACCGGGAACCTGGAAGAGGGCGTAGCCGATGACGAAGGCCGAGAAGACCCAGCCCATCTGTTGATTGGTAATCCCATAGGCCGGCATCATCTGGCGCGCGGTCACTGAAATATTGACACGGTCGATATAGGTCACGACGCTGATGAAAAAGAGCAAGGCGAGGATGAGCCAGCGTATGCGTGAGGGGCGACTCGTGGGTGTGTTCACAAGGTTGGTCGTGTAGGCTGTCCATGGGAGGTCGGTGCCGGATTATACAGACTCCTGGCTCGCGTCACTACTAGCAGTAGTAGGATGCTGAAAAATGGGCGGGGTGGCCTGGGAGATCCCCGTGCTCGCGCAACGCGCGGCCTCAGAAGGATGGAGGGGAGCAGCCAGACCGTCCTTTGTGCTCGCAGAACGCGCACGATAAAACGGTGCTCGTCCGATGCGCGCAGTGAAGGACAGTCTGGCTGCTCCCCCTGAGGACGAAGTAGGAAGTAAGAAGACCCTCGCCCGGGCTAATGGTACGTCTCGGGAAATCGATTGCGAAGCAATCGGAGGGTAGGGCGGGTGAAAAATATCTGCCAGTGGGTGGGCGGGTGAGACGCCTGGACTTTTTGAGCATCCTGCTATGTCACGCCCTATTGTCTCAGACAGGCGAACTATTGAGTTTCTGGCGGGCCGGCATCGTTTTTCTGCGGCCTGCTAGTCTTGCTCGTTCCGAAGATGAACTGGAGAATGAGAAAATTCCCTGTCAAGACGCAGACTTAGTAGATTTCATGCAGGTGATTCGGTAAGATGACAGACGCGCGACAACGATGCGCGTTTACCCATCGAGCATAGTCGATCCAGGAGTAGGAGTGGTCCGAACTCGGTTTGTTATCGCCCTGATTGTGATTCTGCTGATCAGCGGCGGCGCATTTCTCATGTTCTCACCCCGCCTGACCGGCGACGATTATCTCAAAGATTTTTTCCTCCAACAGCTGGAGCAGAGTCTTGGACGTAAGATCGAGGTCCATCGCATCAAGCTGGTGCTGTTCCCCCGCATCCGATTGGAACTGACGCAGGTCGCGATCCACGATCGGAATTCCGACCATGTCATGTTAACGGCCAAGAAGCTGGATTTGGTCTTGCGGCTTCTCCCTCTGCTGCGCAAACAGGTAGTGGGGAAACGGCTGATTATCGAAGAGCCGACTTTGACCCTCCGGCGCGACCATAGCGGTCACTGGAACCTCATGGATCAAGTGGCGCGGGGAGGCGCGGCGGATGAAGGTGCTGTGCAGACGATTGGCCGGATGTTCCGCATTCGTGAAGCCACAGTGACGAATGGGAAGTTGATCATCTTCGACGACGCACGTCCGGACGGGACTCGATCGATGACATTGGAGTCGGTGGAAGCCTCACTGCTCATTAGAGCAGAGCGCGGCCAGGCGGATCTGCACGTTTCTGCCGGTCATGCGAGTGATAAGGGCCTGTCCGCGATCTCTCTAGCCGGGATGATCAGTGCCGCCCAACACCAGACGTTGGCGACCGACGACCTCTCTATTTCGCAGGTCAGGTTTCAGTTTGATGGCAACGTTGAAGCCGCGAATCTGAATATTCGAGAAGTGGCAGACTTCTTCGGGCCGCGTCCAATTCCTGAGCCGCTGCAGGGCGTCGTCAATATGCATAGTCTCGTTCGAGCCGCGCCGGGCGTTGCGGGCTACGATGTGGTGTTGTCCGATCTTTCAGGAAATCTCGATCAGCTGAGGCTCGCGGGCCAAGCGAGCCTCTCCGGCCTGTTGACGCTTCAACCCACGTTTGCGGTCACCTTTGCGGCCTCTCCGGTTCAATTGAGCCGGTTGTTCACGCAGTTGCCGGCTCAGTGGGTGCATCCACAGCTGCCGGCGATTATTCGCGACCGGGAAATCGACGGGACGGTGGAGATTGTTTCAGCCACGCTCACAGGATCATCGGTTTCAGGACCGCAGCTGTCAGTGACGGGGGAGTTTCGCGTGAAACAGGGGCAAGCGCTGGTCGGAGACAGGCGTGTTCCTGCCAGGGATTTGGCGGCGGTTGTGACGGTCGAAGCCGGCAGGCTCAGGGTGTCAAATCTGAACGGACTCTATGACAAGATCCATATGCATGAGAGTAAGGCGCTCGTCTCATTTTTGGAGGCGGGGCCTTGGCTTGAAATGGACATTTTGGGGGCGATGACCGCTGCAGACCTGGTGCAATTTCTCGCGAAGACTCTCAAGTCGGAGCAGCTGTCCCGTGTGTTGGCCGCCTCGCGTGATGTCGAAGGCAATGCCGCCCCCACGTTTCGATTGGTCGGCCCCCTCAATCAGCCGGGTGGCGTGACCTTTGCGGGCGGAGAGATTACCGTTCAACATGTCAGTCTGAGCAATCCATCCTTGCCCGAGCGGTTGACGGCGCTGCAGGGACGGTTCGTGCTGTCAGAGGGCGGGACCATGTTCGATCAGGTCACGGGACATTTGGGCGATCTGGCCTTGCAGATCAGCGGAGGCATTACGGGGGGCAGTGGCAGCGCCTTTCATGATTTCCTGATTCGTGTCAACGGCGATGCGGGCGATATGGCCAAGTTGCTGCCCTCGAAAGCGATTCCACACGGGATGATCGATGGCGTGGTCAACGGCGCCGTGGTGTTGACCGGGACGACCCTGTCGCCGCACATACGGGGAGAGGTCGTCCTGACAGAATCGAAAGTCACGCTTCCCGGTCTGGGTGAAAAACCGATCGGTGCTCAGGCGACGGTGGAATTCGAGGGCACCATTCCAAGGGCTTCCGGCGTTTTATTCGATCGCCTCGAGCTGGTCATGCCGCCGATCCGACTACCGGTCAAAGGCAAAATCCAAATGGGTGAACGATTCTCTATCGATGCGGCGCTCGCGACCGGCACGCTCTCGTTGTCCAGGGTGCCGGAATGGATTGTGAAGGGAGGGTTTGAAGCGGGGAATATCGAATTGTCGCTCGACATGAAGGGGAAGGATCTCGATTGGAAATCGTGGAAGACCACCGGGTGGCTCGCATTGACCAACGGTCTGATGAACGTGAAGGGAGCGGAAGGACCCGTCCAGGATTTGTATTTGAGGGTGCAACTTGTGCGGAACGGCGCGGAGATCAAGCGATTGTCCTTTCGCCTGCTTGATAGCGACGTCGCGCTGGAAGGGACGATTCGCAACTGGATCACGAAACCCATGATCACTGCTAAAATCGAGTCCAATCAGATGGATCTCGACCTGCTCATCCCGAAAGGCGAACGGTCTCCGATCCGGGAATTTCTTGAAACCCTTGCAGCCACCAGCAGGGTTCAGGCCACCGCGTCGATGACGCGCGGCCATTACAAGCATCTCAAATTTGGAAGTCTCTCTGCCCGCATCATGATTCAAGACGGCATGCTCGATATTGATCGTTTGTCCGGCCAATCGACCAATGGGGAAGTCGCCGGCCGTATTGTGGTGCAACTGCCGCGCAAGGAACCGGCCGAGGCTGAAATTTCGGTTCGGGCGACAGGCTTGCTGGTGGAAGACGTGTTGAGGCTGGCGGGATCGAAAGAAAGTGGAATCACAGGTGAAGCCCGAGTGTCGGGGACGATGCGCGGCAATGGGAAGAACCCGCACGGGCTGTATCCCACGCTGAACGGCAAGGCGGATATCCTGCTCGAAAGCGGACGCATCTTCAAATCGCAGGAACGGACGGTCTGGAAGATCATCAGCATTCTGAATCTCCCGGCCGTACTCCAAGGGAAGGTGGATTTGGAGAAGGATGGGTTGCCCTATAACAAGATCACGGCGACGGTCCTTGCGCGGAACGGACTCTTCGAGACCGAGAATCTGATCATCGATAGTCCGATCGTCAAGATTACCGCTGCCGGCAACTATGATCTGCCGACCGATCAAATCGACATGGTCTGGGCCGTGAGCCCGTTCGGATCGTACGCACAATTCCTGAAAACCATTCCACTCTTCGGGCGGCTTTTTGCCGGTGAGCGCAAAGGATTTGCCACGGCGTTGTTCTCCGTCAAAGGGGCGATGGAGGATCCGGAGGTGACGTACCTGCCGATGAAGTCGTTCGCCACCGGCGTGACGGGCCTGGCGCAACTCGCCTTTGACGTGTTGAAGAACACCGTGATGCTGCCGGTCGATCTCATGATGCCCAATGAAGATCAAGATGCCGTCAAGGACACTGTGCCCACGCCCGAACCCGCTCCATCCTCGCCTTGACCGACCTCCTTCCCCGTGCTAGATTCCGAGCAGCATTCACTATGGCATTCTCAACTTCTCAGTCCCAACGTGCCACGGTCTTTATCGCTGCCAGCGAGATGGACTCCAATTTGTATTACGCCACGAAGTTCATTGCGCCGGATCCCTTTATCTATCTGGAAATCAAAGGGGAGCGGATTCTGGTGATGAGCGACCTCGAAATGGATCGCGCGAAGAGCCAATCCTCCGTCGATCGTGTGCTCTCATACTCGGAGGTCGAAGAGCGAGCCAAGACGCAAGGCATTGCCGAGCCAGGCACGGTCGAAGTCGTCCACACGCTCCTGCGGGAAGCCGGCATCACCCAGATCCTGGTCCCTGCGAATTTCCCCTTCGGTCATGCCGTCAAATTCCAGTCCCTGGGGTACCAGCTGCACCCGAAGCGGGATCCATTCTATGAAGAGCGTGTGGTGAAGACCGCCGAAGAAGTACGCTATATCGAAGCCGCACAGCGCGCGACCGAACAGGCGGTCGCAGCCGCCCATGACATGTTGCGCCAGGCCTCGATCAACAAGGACCAATTGTGGTTTGATGGTATACCGCTGACGTCGGAACGGATCAAGAAGCTGATCAACGTGGCATTGATGGAGTGTGATTGTGTGGCTCAGCATACCATCGTGGCCGGGGGAGAACAGGCCTGCGATCCGCACAACGAAGGTAGCGGGCCGTTACCGGCTCACCGGAGCATTATCTTCGACGTGTTTCCCCGCTCAGCCACCAATCGGTATTTCGCCGACATGTCCAGAACCGTGGTACGCGGGACCCCGAGCTCCGAGCTGAAGCGGCTTCATCAGACGGTCCTGGATGCGCAGGAAGAGGCCATCACAAAAGTCAAAGACGGAGCTGATGGGAAGAGGATTCATCAGGGTATCTGCACCAGGTTTGAAAAAGCCGGGTATAAGACAGGGCTGGTGAACGGGCGCATGCAGGGCTATTTTCACGGCACGGGCCATGGGGTCGGTCTTGATATTCACGAAGCGCCTCGCATCAGCCGTACCGGGTCACGGCTCCAAGAGGGCCACGTCGTCACCGTCGAGCCAGGTCTGTACTATCCTGGTCTCGGGGCCGTCCGCATCGAGGACATGGTGCTCGTCACGAATGACGGGTGCCGTAATTTGACGAACTCTCCGAAGATCTTCGAACTGGGCTGAGAGTCGAGCGATCAGTGTCAGCTCTCAGCTATCAGAACATTGACGGCTGAATGCTCGCGGGCAGCTGATTCGCGCAATGCGTCTTACCTTCACGATTCAACGATTCAATCCCGAAGTCGACTCCACACCCCATCCTCAAGAGATCCGGCTCGACGTCGGGCGGGGAATGACCGTCCTTGACGCGCTCATTCGAATCAAGCAGGAGTGCGACGGGAGCTTGGCGCTCCGCTATTCCTGCCGCTCCGCCATTTGTGGTTCCTGTGCAATGACGATCAACGGCAGCGAAAAACTGGCCTGCCGCACCTCCCTTCGCAAAGAACTTGAGCGACACGGGCACATCACGATCGCGCCGCTCCGCAACTTGCCGGTGATCAAGGACCTGGTAGTGAATATGGCGTCGTTCTGGGAGAAGATCCGCGACGTGCATCCCTGGCTGGTGTCGGCGGCTCGGCCTTCGCCTGAGGGCCGGTCTGCCATGCCGAAGCAGGACCATGGAACCAATCCGCGGTTTCATAATGTGGATGCCTGCATCATGTGCGGTGCTTGTGTCGCGGCTTGCACCGTGCATGAGGTCTCGAAGGGATTTGCCGGTCCTGCAGCCCTGGCGAAGGCCGATCGCTTTCTCTCCGATCCACGCGAATCCACTTCCGCGACTCGCGCCAGGCTTTCGGCTCTCCAAAACGAGAATGGGATCTGGGATTGCACGCGCTGCAACTTCTGCGTGGAGGTCTGTCCGAAAGATGTCAAACCGATGGAGGCGATCGTCCGCTTGCGGCGGGCCTCTCTCGAACGTGGGCTGACGAAGACCGGCGGGGCGCGCCACATCCTTGGCTTTACCGATCTGGTCGAACAACAAGGGCGTTTGAACGAAGCGATCATGCCGCTGAAAGTGGTCGGCTTCGCACCTCGTCGCTTGCTGCGGATCCTTCCTCTTGGCATTAAGATGTTATTCAAAGGGAAAATACCCAATCCACTCGGACATGCGTTTCCCGGGCTCAGCCATCTTCAGGCTCTCATACGACGGGCGCGACGTGCCATGCCTCCGGCCTGACTCTCATGGCCTGGACGTTTAGATTTCTTGAAGACATCGCTCTGGCAGATCTCGCCTTCGAAGCCGGAGGGGAGTCGGTCGAGGAGCTGTATCGCGGTGCGACGCAGGCCCTCATTGAGAGCATGGCCGACCCTGCCACGGTGTCGGGAGGATGGGAACGCGAAATCGAACGGACCGATGTGGACCTGTCGGCGCTGCTGTTCGATTGGTTGTCGGATATCGTCTACTGGAAGGATGCCGCAGGGATGGTCTTCCGGGAGGCGCCGCTTACTCTCATCCAAGCGGGGGATGTCTGGTTCCTGCACGCCCGCTTGATCGGCGCGTCGGTGGACCAGCAGACGCAAGAGCTCCATGCCGATGTGAAAGGGGTCACGAAACATCTGTACCGCGTAGACCAAGAGGCCGGGCGTTGGAGAGCTTTGGTAGTGTTGGACATATGAAGTTGAACACAGAAATGACGGTCAATCGGATGACGGACGAGATTTGGGAAATCCCCATGTCTGAAAAGCCCGGCATGCTGGTCCCGGCCAGGATTTATGCAACGGAGCGAATTCTTGAGACCATGGACGCTGGCGTCTTCGATCAGGTCACCAATGTCGCCTGCCTGCCAGGCATTCGCCGGTATGCGCTCTGTATGCCGGACGGGCATTGGGGCTATGGATTTCCGATTGGAGGCGTCGCTGCGCTCGACGTGCAGGACGGCGTTATTTCTCCAGGCGGCGTAGGCTACGACATTAATTGCGGTATGCGGCTGATTCGAACGGATTTGACGCTGGCGGACGTACAGCCTCGCTTGGAACGGCTCATGACTGAACTTTTTAGGAAAGTGCCGGCCGGCGTCGGGGCGAGTGGATCCGTTCGACTCTCGGGCGAAGAATTTAGCCGCGTGATGACCCATGGGGCCAAGTGGTGTGTAGAGCGGGGATATGGCTGGCATCGAGATCTCCTCCGCATGGAAGAAGGTGGCTGCCTCGAAGGGGCCGATCCGTCGATTGTGACCGATCGCGCGATCCAGCGTGGTATCAACCAGCTGGGGACCTTGGGATCGGGCAATCATTACCTCGAAGTCCAGGTGGTCGCGAACGAGCGGATATTCGATCCGGTCACGGCTGCGGCCCTCGGCATCACCGGCCACGAGCAGATTGTCGTGATGGTGCATTGTGGTTCGCGTGGGTTCGGCCATCAGGTGGCGAGCGACTATCTCAAAGTGTTTGAAAAAGCCATGCGCCGCTATGGCATCACCGTGAAGGATCCACAGTTGGCTTGCGCGCCGTTTCGATCTCCCGAGGGGCAGGACTATTTTTCCGCCATGAACTGTGCCGCGAACACGGCCTTTGCCAATCGCCAAGTCATCACGCATCAGATTCGCGAAGCCTTCGCGACGGTCTTCGGTCAGTCTGCCGAGGCACTGGGGATGGAGTTGGTGTATGACGTGGCGCATAACATCGCCAAGGTAGAACGGTATGCAGAAGGGGAGTTGGTGGTGCATCGCAAAGGAGCGACCAGGGCGTTTGGGCCGGGAAGTCCCGAGCTGCCAGACACGTTTCGACAGACCGGCCAACCGGTCATCTGTGGCGGCTCGATGGAAACTGTTTCGTATCTGCTCGTGGGGACAGATCAGGCGGTACGGGACACGTTCGGGTCGACTATGCATGGAGCAGGAAGAATCATGTCCCGGGCACAAGCGAAGAGAACAGTTCGCGGCGAGCAGCTGCAGCGACAGATGAAAGAGCACGGCATTCTGGTGAAGGCCGTGTCGATGTCGGGCCTCGCGGAGGAGGCTGGCCTGGCCTACAAAAACATATCTGAGGTTGTCGAGTCGGTCGATCGTGCGGGAATTACAAATAAGGTGGCGGAATTACGCCCCATTGGCAATATAAAGGGGTAATTGCAGAAGGAGTGTCGCATGGACAAACGGCAACATCCCCGGTTTCCCGCCAGGTTTCACAGTTCCTTTACCTCCGTCACTGTGGTCAGTGGGGAAGGTCATGTGGTGGATTTGTCGCTGCGTGGATGTTGCGTGGAATCCAAGACGTCCGTGCACCCTGGAAGCACACTCACGATACGCGTGCATCTGTTGTCGGAAGAACCTCCGATCACCGTCCTGGAAGCCGTGGTACGATGGACGCGAGAGGGGCGCTTCGGTATCGAGTTTATCTCACTTGTTCCTGAAGAATGGGCTCGTTTGCAGCACACCGTGACGCAGTTGGAACTGCATCCTTACCAGAAGAAGTCGACTGACGAGACGTCCGGAGTGGCATAGCAGCAGTCGGCCACGTGGGCAATCAGCGCATCTTCTCCAGGTGCCGGTCTCCTTTCCAGGAAGGCACTCGTCGTCAGCCATTTTTTCGAAACCCATACAGCAGTGTGATGTTGATCCGTCGACTGAGATAGTCGTCCTTAAAGGCAATCTCGTCGGTTTCATGAAACAGATCGGAGTTGAAGACGACTGCCCGATTAGCTCGATAGGGAATCTTGACCGCCTTGGCGTCCACCTGCTTGAGCCAGGCGAGGATTTTCGGCTTGTTCTTATCGCTGTTATATTCCTGAAAATTCCAGTCCCGTGGCGCTTCCTTGTCGTACACGACCAGCCCGCCGGAATCCTGGTTGAGGTTCGCCTTATCCGGGGTAATCCAAAAGTTCACGTTGACCGCCGCAGCGTCGGCATGGATGTTGAGTCCGCGCCGCGCACTATCGTGTTTGAACGCCCAGGCTTGGGTGAGCCGGTGTTGTGTAAAGATCCGGGGGAATTTCAGCCGTAACTCTTCGGCAATTTGGAGGAGCAGGGGGGATGCGAACCCGTCGCCGAGAAAGGCTCCGATATATCCATTCTCGTAATCCTTCTTCCACACCGTGGATTCCCAACAGAACCGGCGCAGCGCCTCCAACGCCTCATGATTCAGAAGCCCGTCGATGAAGGTCACTTCCGGCTGCGTTGCGAGATAGCGGGACTCCACGGATTCGACGTCCAAGGCAGGATGGAGTGTACCGGCCGGGAGATGCGGGCTCGAAGGGCGATAGAGGAGCCGGTTGAATGAGGCCGCGACCGGTGCGAGTTCCCGTGGTGGGATGGAAACTCGATTGCCGGGATTGGAGAGGCGGTCCAATTCGTCTCGGAGCCGGTACAGCGCCTCGAGGTACGGGCGATGCTCGTCGCTGACGAGTTGACGATCGAACAGATACTGCATCTGTTCGAGATCATGTTTGATGCGCGAACGATACACAAAGGGGTCGCTCACAGGACGAGCATGATCGTGCTTGACCGTTGCCGCCCGTTGGAGACAGTCAACCGCTTTCTCGTGCTCTCCTGTCCACGACCAGGCGATGCCGAGGTTGTAGAGGGCCTTGAGATAGCCCGGCATAATCGTGAGGGCCTGTGTGAATGAAGCAATCGCCTCGTTCAGCGAACCGGTTTCCATCAACGCGAGGCCCAGATTGTTGAACGCTTCGACATGCGTCGGCTTCAACTGAATGGCCTGACGATAGGAAGCGATGGCGCGCGACACCTGGCCCTGTTCCTTCAAGGCGACGCCGAGATTGTTATGGGTATCCGCATGGGATGGATTGAGTGCGAGCGCCTTGTGGTAGGCGTCGATGGAATCAGGGATACTGCCGCGCTCCCTGAGCACATTGCCCAGATTGATCCAGGCATCAAGCTGCCGTGGATTCAACGTCACGGCTTGCCGGTAGGCGCGGATGGCCTCGTCCGGCCGAGCCGCCTTTTGAGCGACGACGCCGAGATTAAACCAATAGAGTGGCGAAGACGGAGTGTAGTTGATGGCACGGGAAATCGTGGCGATGGCATCGTCGAATCGGTTCAGTCGATAGAACAAGAGACCGAGTTGGTGTAGCGCTTCTGGATGCTCCGGAGCCATGGCGAGGGCAAGGCGATAAGCCCGTTCTGCTTCCTGGAACCGCCCGGCTTGCAGATGTATGGTGCCATCATTCAGCAAGTCACGGATTGCCATGGAATCCGAGCTTTGACCGGATTTGGTTCGCTGTGTATCGTGGCGTCGACGTCCGGCTGGCTTCATCAGATGGTTGGCCTTTCCTTCACCGGGTGCGGTCGTGTATTGAGATTATATGAAAGTTGCAGCTGTGGTCAAAGGGAGGCTGCCTAGCAGGATGCTGAAAAAGTCCGCCAGCATTATTGGAAGGTTAAGGGTGAGATAACGAAGGACAGATTTTCGCTGAACCTAGGCCTCAACCTCCTTTACTCGTTGCTGCCTTGCTTATGACCGATGGCGTGTTGTCCAGACATATTGAAAGGGCGGTGTGGTCAAACCGATCAGATGCCATGCACGGTGACTTTCCGAAAGGCGGAAGTTATACTTCGAACGGTAGGGGTGCTCAGTGGGAGGGAGACGATTTTCTATGAAGAATTATGTCGCAGGGTTGTGGGGGATCATGGGAATAGGGTTGGTCGCTATACCCGTTGCTATAGCGGTTGGAGCGTCAGATGGGCGGGTGACGGGTGGCGCAGTTATCCGGGAAGCGCAGGAGGCGGTGATGGCCACCAAGGACTATACGATTCAACAAAAAGATGCGTTTCAACGAAAGATTCAAGCAGAACTCGATGAAGTGCAAGTCCGCATCGCGCAGCTGCGTGGGCAAGCCGAGCATGCGTCGGGGGAGGCACGAGCGGGCATCCAGAAGTCGATCGGGGAATTAGAAAAGAAAAAAGACCTGGTCAATAAAAAAGCCGAGGCCATTCACTCCGCAACGGTCTCTTCCTGGGAACAGGTGAAGTCGAAAACGGCGGCGGCGATGGATGATCTTCGGGACTCTCTCAATCAGGCCCTCTCTCATTTCCCGTCACGGTAAACCCATGAAATATGCCTTCTACCCTGGTTGTGCGGCGCAAGGGGCGACACCGGAACTGTATCAATCGACGAAGGCGATCATTGGCCGATTGGGGATCGAGGTGGTTGAACTCGCTGCCGCAGCCTGTTGCGGGGCCGGTGTGGTCACGGAAGCGCATCCTGATATGGCATTGGCACTCAATGCCAGGACATTTGCGCAAGCCGAACAGCTTGGACTGGATGTCATGACGATCTGCGGTACCTGCCAAGGGGTGATGAGCGCAGCCAATCGACGATTGAAGGCAGAGGCAGAGACTCTGGATCGCATCAATGCCTTGTTGGCGCCAGAGGGTCTCTCCTATCAAGGCCATGTCCAAGTCAAGCACCTGTTATGGATTGTGGTACGCGATATCGGCCTGGCTCGTTTGGGTGCCCTCGTCTCCATGCCCATGCGAGATTTCCACATTGCTCCCTTTTACGGCTGCTATATCCTGCGACCATCGTGGGAGTTGGGTTTTGACGATCCGGAGAATCCGCAATCCCTTGAGCGCGTCATTAAGGCCGTCGGTGGCGAACCGGTGGCCTATGCTGGAAGGACCAAATGCTGCGGCTTTCCCATCATCCTCGAAAAAGAGGCCATTGCCGTGGCGATGGCAGGGACGCATATGAAAGAAGCCAAGGAGCAGGGAGCGGACTTTATGGTGACGCCCTGTCCTCTTTGCCATATGAGTCTGGATATTTACCAGGATCGGGCAGGTCGTGCGGTGAACACCGAGCTCCACTTACCGATCTTGCATGTGCCGCAGTTACTGGGTTTAGCGATGGGACTTCCGGCCAAGGACTTGGGGCTCTCACATCACGTAATCTCGGTCGATTCGATTCTGATGACGATCGAGCGTCGTCGAGCGCATCCGCAACCTTTGTGAAGGAGATGTCAAATGGACGTGGTGAATCTATCAGACTATCATCAATTTAGCCATGAGAAGATGAAGAAGAACAATATGTTTCAGACGTCTCGATTCTTCTGTGACATCTATTGTTTCGAACCGGGGCAGGAACAAAGGGGGCATATTCACGGAGAGCAGGATAAGGTCTATCTAGTACTTGAAGGGCAGGGCACCTTTCAGGTCGGTTCGGAGAAACAGGTCTTGGGTCCTGGGCAGGGGACCATGGCGCCGGCAGGGGAGGAGCATGGTGTGAAGAATCACGCGGGCCAACGTCTCAAGGTATTAGTATTCGTGGCGCCAAATCCTTCGTGAACGCCTGTTACTCTTCAACGATCTTCTTGAGACGCCGATCCAACGCAAACCTGGTGAGGCCGAGATACCTGGCTGCCGTCGTTTTATTGTAGTCCGACAATCGAAGCACTTCCTGAATGATCGCCTGCTCGATATCGGCCAAGGTTTGTCTCCCTAATTTCGATTCAAGCCTGAGCATGCGCTCTTTCCCCTCCACGACGGTCACCACCACTGAATCCGGTTTTTGCCGCAGTTCGGCAGGAAGGTTATCCACTGTCAGCATCTTGCCATGGCAGAAGATCATGGCCCGTTCGATGATGTTGTGCAACTCACGAATATTCCCAGGATATGCATACTCCCGCAGCATCGTTATGGCATCCGGGTCGATATCGACAACCTCTTTTCCAAACTCCTTGCCGTATCGAATAACCGCCCTTCGGCATAAAGGTTCAATATCCTCTATTCGTTTCCGTAACGGAGGCAGTTCGAAGGAGACCACGTTTAGGCGGAAATAGAGATCTTCCCGGAAGCGTCCTTCGGCCACTGCTTTTTTGAGATCACGATTGGTCGCGGCAATGAGACGAAAATTCACCTCGATATCATCGGTTCCCCCAAGACGTCTAATGGTGCGTTCTTGAATCACCCGTAATAGCTTGGCCTGCATGGCCAGATCCAAGTCGCCGATTTCGTCGAGGAACAAGCTCCCGCCCTCTGTCTTTTCCAGCAGCCCGATCTTTCGCTGGACTGCCCCAGTGAAGGCTCCTCGCTCAAAACCAAACAATTCGCTCTCGAACAGTTCTCGTGGGAGAGCGGTACAGTTCACACCGATAAAGGGTCCTGAGGCCCGCGCCCCATTGTGATGCAGGACACGTGCAAGATACTCTTTTCCCGTTCCTGTCTCGCCCAAAAGCAGCACCGAAGATTTCGGATTCGAGGCCACATCCTGGACTTGGGACAGCACGTGTTGCATGGCGGGGCTATGGGCTTCCAGGCTGGATAGCGCATATTGGCTGTCATGATGCTCGGTTTCCACCTCCAGGCGCCGGCGCAGGCTCAAGAGATCGATTGCTCGATCAAGCACCGGTTCCATCGCGTCCAGTTCGACGGTTTTGATGAGGAAATCGTAGGCGCCGAGCTTCATGGCATCGACCGCGTCTTGCACAGTGCCATAAGCCGTAAGCAGGATAACCAACGTGTGAGGAGCCAATGGACGAAGTTTTCTGAGCGTATCCAGTCCGCTGAGACCCGGCATTTTGAGGTCGAGAAGGATGAGATCCGGAATCTCTTGACGCAGTGCCGCCAGCAGAACTTCTCCGGATTCAAATCCGACCACCCGATGTTGTTTCCGAGTCAGGCGCTTGATAATCGCATTACGAATGGCCGGTTCATCATCGGTTACGAAGATAGTCAGTTGCATATGTTATCCCTCGACGAATTGAAGTTCTTGTCGGAGCGGGAGCCAGATCCTGACGCTCGTCCCCTTCCCCACTTCGCTGGTGACCTGGATGTCACCCCCATGACTTTCAATGATATTACGGCAGATAGCCAGCCCCAACCCCGTTCCCTGCCGCTTCCCGCTTGTAAAAAATGGCTCGAACACATGCGCCAGTGCTTCATCGTGAATTCCGACTCCGTGATCCGTGACCTTGATCACCATGCCTGCAGTCTGGCCGCGGGGGAGTTCGGAGGCGCTCACGTCTATCGTGGCTCCATCATGGGAGGCGTCAATCGCATTATGGAAGATGTTCAAGAGCACTTGCTTGATTTGATCATGATCGGCATGGAGCTGTGTCAGGGTGGGAGGGAGAGAACGCGTGATCGCAAGATGTTTGGCGGTCAGCGTCGAATCGAGTAACTTGACGACTTCGTCAACGAGATCGCTGAGGGGGGACAGCACTGGAGCGAGTTCCCGTGGCCGGGCATAGTCGATGATCTGATTGACGATGCGATCCAGTCGCTTCGTCTCTTTCAAAATCATTTCCAAATCGGCATGTCGGGGGTCTGATGCGTCAAATTCATCCAATAAGAGAAACGCGTTAGAACCGATTCCCACCAGTGGATTCCTGATTTCATGGGCAATTCCAGCCGCTACCTGGCCCAGTGTTGCCAGTCGCTCGGCTCGACTGAGGCGAGTCTGCATCTGGTCCAGAGCCGTGATATCGATATTAAATCCGATATAGATCGGCGGTTGGGTTGTTGTCCCAAGCTCGAGGGGAATCCGGCGGCTCAACACCTTCCGCACCGTGCCATTGACATGGAGAAAGCGAAAGACCGTCTCGTAGGGTTGGGAGTTTTCCACCGCGTGAGCAAACATAGACAACACCCGTTCCCGATCTTCCGGGTGGATCCACTGGCGAAACGTATTCGGATCGGTAGCCTCATCAGGATCAAGCCCGGCGAGGGTTTGGTTGTAGCGGTTGCTGAACGTAATCTCCGTCCCCTTGGTTGTGAAAATGCCGAAGGGGGCGTTGTCGACCAGTCCGCGGTACTTCGATTCCGACGCGGTTAGATTCTCATTGAGCACACGGAGGGCCGCTTCCGAGTTCTCCACCTGTTCGAGGTGACTCTGAATCTGAACGCCCATCTGGTGCATGACCCTGGTCAGATATCCAATCTCATCCTTCCGCTCAAGCACCGGGATGCCTGAGAGAGATCCCGTAGGCGAGGATCCGACCGCTTTGGCCAAGCTGACCAGTGGGCCGGCGATCGAGCGGGCGATCAGATATAACGTGGAGGCCACGAGCCCCAGGGTGAGAATCCCTCCGCCTAATATCACCAAGAGTGTAGCGGTCCGGTCTTGACTCAGTTGGCCAAGCCTCGTCACCACTCGTTGCTCTTCGAGCTGGTCAAACGTCACCATCAACTCTCGAATCCTGACCATGATCGTCCGGCCGCGTCCTTCTTCGATATACTGGAGCGCCCTCTCGCGATGCCCTCCCTTGGCCTCTTCGATAAGTTCTACCTTGTCAAGGATGAGTTGCTTCACCAGCGCCTGAACTTCCAGAAATTTCGAGCGGAGGGGGACTTCATCTGAGAGCATCCGAGTGAGTTCCTCTCCGACGGAAAAAATGCCTTCTTGCGCAGTGCGAAATGGGCGAAGATAGGGGCTCTGGAGCGTCAACACATATCCGCGAAAACTGGTTTCGAGATCGACGATCAGCCGCATGTATTGGGCGGATGATTTCTGCGCGAGGTATAGATGGTTGAGTTGCTCTTCATCACGCTGGACAGTTTGTACACTTTGAAACGTCACGAAGCTGAGTAGGATGAGAGCAGTCAGGGGGATGAAGGAAACCAGGAGCAGCTTCCGTCCGATGGGAAGATCGTTAAACAGGCGAGTCAGATATTCCCGCATAGGCTCTCCGGGGTCATCAGAATATCCTAAGGTCGAGACGTTTGATTGTCAAAAAGAGCAACGGGAGCTTGACGACAATTCGATTACTCGACGGTTGCGACTTCATTCCAACGATCGACGAAGCCGAGAGGACGCCGTAAAGCGAGCGCTCGATCGTTTCAAAGACGGGGAGTCGAAACGGTGGCTCTGTCTTTCATGAAAAACGAATCGAGGAGGACCAAGGCTCACGCATGTTCACATGGGTTGTTGAAAAGCCTCGCCAGTGCTTTCTCGCATCATCCAGCTCCTCAACCTGCTTAGGAGACAGGCCTTGGATCTTGGCTCCCTGCATAACGAGAACCCACGGTCCTACATGACCCTTCCCGGAACAGTACTTTCCCGCAAGTTCCAAGGAAGGTCGCCTGCCGTCAGGATTTTTCCTTTGCACAACATCATGGCCCGCTCGATGACGTTCTGCAATTCTCGCACATTGCCAGGAAAGGGATATCGCTCCAGGTTGGCAATGGCTGCGGAATCGATCTCCAGCACTTCCTTTCCGAGATCCATCCCGTACTTCACCATGAACCGTTTGCTAAGAGGTACAATGTCCTCAACACCGTTCCGAAGCGGAGGCACTTGAAATGCCAGAACATTGAGACGGAAATAGAGATCCTCTCGAAAACGTCCTGCCGCCATCTCCTGCTTGAGGTTTCGACTCGAAGCGGCCACCACACGAAAATCCCCTGTGATATCCTCGGTTCCCCCTACTCGACGGAACGTTCGATCCTGTAGAATCCCCAATAGCTTCGCCTGCATCTCCACATTGAGATCGCCGACCTCGTCTAGAAACAGGGTGCCGGTTTCCGCCTGCTCCAGCAGACCGAGCTTCTTCCACTCCGCGCCCGTGAAGGCGCCACGTTCGTACCCGAAAAGGTCCCGCTCGAACAGGTCTGGCGAAATGGCTGTGCAATTGATCCTTACAAATGGACCTTTTGCGCGTGCACCATTATGGTGGATCACTCGGGCCAGGAACTCTTTCCCCGTTCCGGTTTCTCCCATCAGGAGAACGGTCGTCTTCGGAGTTTGTGCCGCGTCACGCACCTGTGCGAGAAGATTTTTCATCGACGCGCTGCGCGCGACGAGTCCGGCCAAACCGTATTGGTCAGCATCGTGTTCGGCTGCATAGGCCACCCGGCGGCGCAGCAAGAGATACTCCAAGGCCCGCTCAATGACGGGCTCCACACCCTCGAGATCTACGGTCTTAATGAGAAAATCATAGGCTCCCAGCTTCATGGCTTCCACGGCATCTTCGACTGTTCCATAGGCAGTCAGGATGATGACCAGTGCATCTCGCGCCTTCGTGCGAAGCGCCTCCAGAACCTCGATCCCCGTCATCCCAGGCATCTTGAGGTCGAGGAGAATCAGATCCGGAAGGTCGTGCTCTACTGCGGCCAGGAGTTCGTCTCCGGACTGGAATGCCCTGACTCGATGCTGGCGCCGGGACAGTCGTTTGACAATCGCATTGCGAAGCGCGGGCTCATCATCTGTGACAAAGATACTGGCTTGCATGTGAGACCCTCCTCCAATTATTTGGATGAATTGAACCGGTACACGAATGAAGATCGTGTTGATCTTCGACGGATTGGCACCATACATGGTGCTGGATCGGTCAATCCGATCGACCACAGGATAAGTCCGAGACCGGCTCCATCCCTCGTGCTCGTTAGAAAAAACTCGAAGACATGGAAGGATCTCGCAGCGAACTTGGCGGCTAGATACGAGAGACGAATTGGATCGAAGGATCGAAAGACGTTCACTGGCCTATAGGCATTCATGAGAGCAAAACCCAAAATCCATTGGCGTTGAAATTCATGAGCGATGCACTATGTGGCAATCAATGATTTCCATCGCCCGCGACTGCCAGGCGAGCACAGCGGTGAGCACATGCATCTTCTCAGCCAGTTTCGGGAATTCAGTACGGATGACGTCGGCAGCGAACTCGGATAGGAAGCGGCTCTTGAGTTCGGTGCGGGCACGGTCGACGCCGATTTCGCGGTAGGGCGTCTCGGCGAGTAGCAGAAAACCGTCATCAGGGATACGACCGGCTCGCATATTGGCCTCGATGAGGCCGGCTGCCTTCCGGATGGGGTCAGCGAGGTCGGGACTATAGGGACCGATGATCAGGGCCACATTGGGCATGTGCAGCCAGTCGAATCCGCGTCCGATGCAAATCATCCATTCACGATGCTCGATGTTGAGTTCGCGGTTGGCTTGCTTAACTCCGGCGACGTGGGCGATGTTGCCCCACACCAAGGGCAAGAGGTCCTGGCGCATCTGGTCGGGCATGTCGGGATAGAGCCGTGTCAGCAGGGCAGGCAGAGCGTCGTGATTTGTAGCGGAAAGGGTGGAGAGGTCCAGGACCTCGTCGTCGCTACCGTGAAGCACAAGGGCGTCTTCATCGGTTTCGAAGCCGCATACCAGCGGATATACCGTGCCGTGACCGGTGCCGAAGACGGCTTCCACCTGTCGTTGGATCTCGAACGTGTGGCTGCGGGCGGCATTGGTGTCGTAGTTAAACCCGGCACAACCGCGGCGGGGGTCGCCCTTGGAGTAATGATAGGTCACGAGCGCCAGGGTGCGTCGTCCCTGTCCTGCCACGCTCTGCACATGCTCTGTTAATACTTCTCCGAGGTGCGGCCAGCCCAGGTGGAAGCGACCGCCGAGATTGCGGAATGGCAGCATGATGCCGTACGGCGTGTTGGTGGCCACCGGGATGTTGATGCGTCCGTCCATGCATTTGAATGCCACGATGTCGGTGGGATGCATCGCATGGTAGCGGCTGCGCGCCAGCCACGACTCGGGACTCTTGAACTCCTGGGAGTGACGGTCAGCATGATGAATCAGCCAGTCGATCCGTTCTTGGATGGGCATGCCATGAATGATTATGTCATCTTTGCTCATGTGTGGCAGAGTCGAATTCGCCATTGTTGCATTATCCCTCATCGTTCGGAGTTCACGATCTCTGGTTGTAGAGCAGGATCCGCATCATCTTCTTCCGTTTATGTATCGGCGCGAATCAGCCCGCAACAAACTCGGAGTCGTCGCTCTCAAGGATACCAGCGTCTTCAGCCGTACACCTTGTGCACAAACCTCGTACCTTCATGCGAAAGCCATGAGGCTGCGGGGAGGATTCACGCGATAGGCCAGCACGTGGTCCGAAAACGCGTGGAAATGGTCCATCCCGACGATGGCGCAGGTATGGCCGTCTTCAATGCATTGATCCTGGAAATGGTGCAAATACTCCATCGCGGTGTGATCGATAATCTGTCCCGCCAAGATGATCAAGAAGTTCGCTCTGGAGTTTGACGGAACGATGAGGGTTTCGTGGAGCGCCTTATCGAGTTTCATCAGATTCATGCAGGTGACCGAAGACAGGTAGATTTTGTAAGGGTTCTTCATATCTCCGACCGAACCCCGTATCGCGCTCGTCGCAACGGTCATCACACTGTACCGCTTGCGAGAGCCGCGGCTGTCTCCAATTCTGATGACGGGATTACTGAACAATTCAGTGAGCGCAGCCGAAAGCACCCCGGCGGACCGCCTGAGGAACGACTGACCTGCCGAGGTCTGCTGGGCGGAAGATTTTATCAGATCAACACAGAGCACGATGATCTTCGTCAGCGTGCCAAGCGCCACTCCTTCCAACAGGTCCGAGGTATACAATGTGACCACAACAGTGACCACCGCGATCAACAGCTGCTCTTTGCCGATCGCGAGCATCTTCTGGAAGATCCGGGGCGCGCAGAGCTGCCATCCGATCCAAATGAGCAAAGCCGCCAGGACTGCGAGTGGAATTCGATTGATCAATCCGGTCCCGAACCACAAGAAGATCGCGAGACAACAAGCATAGTAAAAGTTGGCCCAGAGGGTTCGTCCCCCGGCCAGGATGTTGGTCGTGCTTTTCACTCCGCCGGGGATGATCGTCAAGCCGCCGGCCAGGCTGGAGAGGATGTTGGAGATCCCCATAGCCCGCAAGGTCACGTTAGGATTCGATTTTCGATGAAACGGGTCGATCTTATCGACCGCGGCGATCGTGGCCAGCGACTCCGTGCCATCGATAAGGGTGAGCGTGATGATCGTGGCCAAGAGCGCCATCCATAGGTCCTGACTCCGCCATGCTTCAACAAAGTGAGGAAAATGAATGCCATGTTGGAAAATATCGAGGGGCACATGGACCAGGTATTCCTGCGGCAGGTGCAGGAGCCAGCCGGCGACGCCGCCCAGGCCGACGACCAGGAGGGGGGGCGGGATGAGCGTAGCCCACCGTTCTTGTCTGCCGGATAGTAGAAAGAGGAGGACTAAGGAAAGACCCCCGACGAGGAAGATCTCAGGATTCATTTCATGGATGTCTTGAGGAATTGCCAGGATGGCCAATGGAATGGATTTGACGGGCGGCAACTGGTCCCCCAGGAGTTGCGGGATTTGTTTGATGATGATCAGCATGCCGATTGCGCTCAACATGCCTTCGACCACCGAGACGGGGAAATACAGGGCGAAGCTTCCAGCGCGAAAGAGACTCAACAGCACCTGGACGACGCCGGTTAGACAAATCGCCACCAGCACGAGAGGATAGCCCGCCGCCAAATCTCCGTGACCAAGCGCGATCATGCCGGCCAGCAGCGCCGGCGCAAGACCGGCGGCCGGTCCGCTGATCGTCACATAGGCTCCACCGAGGAAGGGGAAGACCAAGCCGGCGATAATAGCCGAGATCACCCCGGTGATGGGCGGCGCACCGGAGGCCACCGCGATCCCCAGTGAGAGGGGAAGCCCGATGAGGGCCACCTGCAATCCTGCTAACAAGTCGTAACGCCAATGCTTCAGCCCACGCACCCCGTTCTCGGGTTTTTCCATGGCCGGGACTAGCGCATCACGAGACGACATTGCATTCCCCCCTGGATGTCCGGTTTCTCTGCGATTACTTCAAAGTATACAAGCTTCACAATTTTCCGATGTTTGGCTCGCTGTTCATTCTGGTGAAGCCATCGATCAGTGCGACCAAACCGGTTCGACTAGCGGCGAGTCACAATTTGTCGTTGATTGTGATGATTGCATAATACGGAAGAAAAGATTGGATGAGAAGAACTACCCGACGAGTATGATTGCGATCGTGACTAGGGCGCCCAGGATTGTCGTCTATGACAGTTCTGAAAAGCAGATCGGCACTCTCTGTAAGAAGAGCCTGCAATAAAGGCGATGTAGTCATCTCCCTTATTTTATGTACTGTTCGAGGCTTATCCGTTCATCCAAAAAAATGAGCCACGTTGCTTCATAATTCAGTGCACAAGTGATGCCATTGGAGGCAGCTCGCCCCAGGTGCGTGCCCCAGGAGCCTATGACAATATTAGCAAATAATATTGGAGGCTTAAAAAAACTTATGAGCTTGCGAGAGGCGCGAAGGTCACAGCGGCGGTTTTGCATGAGCGGTATTGCGCAGCGCGCGCAGTGCGGAATCGCTCCTATTGGCAGATAGGAAACGGTTCAGGATCACAGCTAGGATGAGTCGTGAAGAAGGAAGTGACAGGTCCGGCTGGCTCAATCTTTGTCCGAATCTGTGCTCTTCCGTAATTCTTGGAGTGCGTTGAGGATTTCCGCCGGGCGCGGCGGACAGCCGGGAATACGAACATCGACAGGAATGTGGCGGTCCACTGGACCAGTCACGGCATAGCTGCCTTTGAACATGCCACAGTTAATCGCGCAGTCACCGAGGGCAATGACGATCTTCGGATCAGGCGTTTGCTTGTACACGTCTTTCAACGCTCGCTCCATGTTGACAGTGACCGGCCCAGTCACCACTAACGCGTCAGCGTGCCGCGGTGATGCCACGATATGAACGCCATACCGTTCCACGTCATAGACGGGGTTCGCCAGCGCATTCATCTCCATCTCACAAGCATTGCACGAGCCGGTATCCACGGCGCGAAACGCCAGCGAGGAACGGAACGGCTTGGCTTTATATTTTGCCTCCGATGCCGGCGCTTCCACAGTCGGTGCCGCAGCAGGGTATCGGCCTGTCACCACTCCAGTTTTCAGGCTTTTCTTCAGAATGCGAAACATGGGTCCTCCTTCCACAGCAGGCACGAGGCTATGGGCGAGAGGCTAGAGGCAGTCCGTCCCTACCTCTAGCCAGTGCCCCTAGCCTTCTTCTAAAGATCATTCCCCGCATAAGACAGATTGAAGCTCTTGTTGATGAGCGGGAAATCCGGAATGATATTTCCCAGGACCGCCCACTGGATCGCGGGCCAGTTCGCAAACGACGGGTCGCGGACCTTACACCGATGAACCTTCCCATTCTCCCCCGCCATCACAAGGTACACAATTTCACCGCGCCAGCCTTCGACTGCTGACAAGGCCCATTCACCGGTCTGTGGCCTGAGGTTTGGCTCGGAGGCGACCGGCCCCTGCGGAATCTTCACGCGCACCTCTCTGACCAGCCTCATGGACTCATGAATCTCATCCATGCGGACCCGCATCCGCGCCCGCACATCGCCGTAGCGATAGGTCACCACCCTGACTTGAAGTTCGTCGTAGGCTGCAAACGGCCGATCACGCCGGAGGTCTTGATCGAGGCCCGAGGCCCGTCCGACGACTCCCACCACTGCATGATCCCACGCCGTGCGTTCGGTCAGGACGCCGGTGGTCTCCAGACGGTCTATCAGGGAGGCGTTGGAGGCGATAATTGATTCCAGCTCCGAGAAGTCCTTTTCGATGCGGTCCAGTTCGGCGACAATCTCGGCCAGCTGCACAGTCGTAAGATCCATGGCGACTCCGCCCACCCGGTTCACCCCGCGGAGAAACCGTGAGCCTGTCAGCCGGTCGTTGAGCTGCATGACCTGCTCTTTCATTCGGCCACAATGGGCATGCGGCAGGGCATATGCCGTATCGTTGCAGATCGCGCCCACGTCGCCGAGATGGTTGTGGAGTCGCTCCAGTTCGAGAAACAGGCTCCGTAGATATCGTCCACGGCGTGGCACCTCCAGCTGCAACAGCGATTCGACTGCCTGGCAGTAGGCGAGGCTATGGCCGACCGTCGTATCGCCGGACACTCGTTCGGCTAACGGAACCGCTACGGTCAATTCTTGCTGTTCGAACAGCTTCTCGATTCCGCGATGTGTCCAGAAATGATGCAGCTCGAGTTGCATGATGGGCTCGCCTGCCACAGAAAATCGAAAATGGCCCGGCTCGATGATCCCGGCATGGATCGGGCCTACCGGTACTTCAAACACCCCTTCCCCTTCAATCTGGCGGAAGTGATGTTCGCCTTGCTGCCGACCCAGTATCCTGTCCCAGGGGAAGTCCTTTTTGAGCGGGTGGGCCCCTTTGGGCCAGTGTTCATGCCTGACCAGACGTCGCAAGTCCGGATGTCCCTGCGGAATCAATCCAAACATGTCGCGAATTTCTCGCTCATACCACTTGGCGGCATGAATGTGCGGCGTGATGGAGGGGAACAATCGCTCGTCCCCCGCCAGTTCAGTGGACAACAGCACCCAGCGACGGGAAGGCTCCAGGGTGAACAGGTAGTGCAATCCATAGGTGTCGCGGACGGGGCGATCGTCGACAGCCCATAAGAGTGTCAGTCTACCGTGCAAGCTCGATTGGGTATGGAGGTAATGGGTAATCGCCGGCAGGAGATCCTTGGGGACCAGAAAATGAGAGAATTCCCCCTGCGCCGCGTGATCCTGCACGATGGACGGGAAAGCGGCCTTGAGTTCTTCGTCGCAGGACCTCGTCTCTGCCATGGCAATTGTCTCCCCTAATGGATCAAGAGAATTTTCGTCGCCTCTTCCAACAATTGTCGTATGGGCTGAGGAAGGAAGAAGCCGAATCCCACCAGCGTTGCGGCGAGAACAATGATCGGCAGATGGCCTAACGTCCAGGTTTCTCCCCGGGCGATTCCCTCCGGCGGAGTGCCCCAGACCATTCCGGTGATGCGATAGAGCAAACCGCTGAACGCAAGAACCGCGCAAAGCAGAAACAGTCCCGTGAATCCCAGGCTGCTGAATTGATCCGACAAGGCAAAGGTCACCATCCCGCCGCTGCTGTGCAACCATTGTCCCGGAATCCCTTGCGCAGCCAGAGCCGTCACGACTTGCACTTCACTGACGAAGGACGCAAAGGGAGGCAGCGCCGATAAGGCCAGTCCCGCGACCATCAACGCCATGGCCGTCCAGGGCTGTGCGATGGCCAGCCCCTGAACCTGACCGATCTCCACCGTGTGAAAGCGACGGTGAATGTTGCCCGCGGCAAAAAACGCCATTGATTTGGCGAACGCATGATTCAGCAGGTGAAACAGCCCGCCGAAGGTTCCCAGCGGTCCTCCGACGCCGAATCCGATCATGGCGATCCCCATATGCTCAATGCTGGAGTAAGCGAACAGGCGTTTATAGTTGTGCTGGATGAGGATGAAAAACGCTGCCGTCACAAATGAGGTGAACCCGAGCAATGCCAGCAGCCCGCCGGTGAAGGCAGCCGGTACGGCGTGGTCGACAATCATCCTCATGCGGAGGATCGCATAGACCGCCACAATTTCGAGGACACCCGCCAACATCGCCGCCACCGGCGCCGGCGCCTCGGTGTAGGCATCCGGTAGCCAGCTATGCATGGGCACGAGCCCGATCTTGGTCCCATAGCCCACCAACATGAAGATGAAGGCCAACTTCAACACATGCGGATTCAACCGGTCGGCCACGGGCAACAACTGCGTCACGTTCAACGCCGCGCTGACATCACCTAACACTTGTAGCGACGAATAATAGGTGAGCACCACGCCGAAGAGTGCGAGGGAGATTCCGACCGAACACAAGATGAGGTATTTCCATCCGGCTTCCAAGGATTCTCGCCGCCGCCAGAAGGCAATCAGAAAGGTCGTGGCGAGCGTCGTCGCCTCGATGGCCACCCATTGCACCCCGACACTGTTGGCGACGGTCGCAATCACCATCGCGAGCAAGAACATGTGAAAGAGGAAAAAAAACAGGTTGAGTCGTCGGGGCGCGATCACGCCTCGCGCGACCTGGTCATCCATATAGGAACGCATGTAGAGCGAACAGGCCAGCCCGACCACCCCGATGATGAAGAGAATGAAGGCCGACAAGGCGTCGAGATAGACCAACCCCCCCAGAACCGTGAACGGACCATCCCTCAGGACGGTTCGGGTGATCATGATTTCCGCCGCCACGAGCAGGCCCATACTCGCGAGGTTGATCGCATGGAGCAGCGCGGACCGGTGAATGACCAAGCTCAGCCCCCCCGCGAGGAGCGGCGCGATCAACAAGACAAGCACTTCGATCATCGACAGATCCTCTACTTATTCTTTCAGCACGGTGAGGTGACTGGTATCCACGCTGTCGAACGCGTCTTGTAAGCGATTCGTATAGATCCCCGCGATCAACGCCGCGATGAGCACATCGAAGAACACACCCAGTTCGACGATCAAGGGCATCCCATAAGTGGCGGCCGTGGCGCCCAAAAACAAGCCGTTCTCCATGACCAGAAAGCCCACCAGCTGCGACACGGCCTTTTGTCTTGCGATCATCGTGAAAAAACCGATGAGCACGATTGCAAGCGCGATGGCCAGAGAATCACGGGTAAGCAGAAAACCCAGCGGAATGATGGGCTGCGTGATGAAGAAGGCCAGCATGACCAGGGCGCCGCAGATCAACAGCCCGGCCGGCACGTTCACATTCATCACCAGTTCCCGCTTGACGTTGAGCCGCTCGATCACCTTCTTCAGGACCCGCGGGATGATGATCACTTTGATCAGGCCGGTCAGTCCGGCCGCGATGTAGATATGATGGTTTCCGGTCAGAAAGGCTACCAGTGCCGCCGTCAAGACGAGAAAGGCCGACTGAAGCGCGAACAAGTCGACACAGGCGGACAGCCGCCGTTGCGCCACGATGGCGAAGCAGGTCAACAAGAGTAAGGCCGAGCACAAGTCGACGAGTTGCGATCCAATGTGCGGAGAAATCTGCATCTGCTCAGCTCCGGAGAATGTAAAAGAACAACAGCCCAAGGAGCGCCAGGATAAAGGCGACGCCCAGAAGATCCGTCACACGGAACAACCGCAATTTTGCGAACATACACTCGATGACCCCGATCAACACCGCAAGCCCTGCGATCTTCACCAGATAGACCACGAGCCCGATCCCCATCGCGGTTGGCGCCAGAGTGGTCGCAATTCCCCAGGGTGCGAAGACGTTGGCGATCAGTGAGAGAAACACGGCCAACTTCAGGCCGGCCGCCCATTCGATTAAGGCGAGATAGCGACCCGAATATTCCAGCACCATCGCCTCATGAATCATGGTCAGTTCGAGGTGCGTCGCCGGATTATCGACCGGCACCCGTCCGGTCTCGGCGAGCGCCACGATAAATAGGGCCGCGAGAGCCATGAGATGGGGAGAAGGATCGGTCACGATCCCTTCCATCAGGGCGGTCCTATGGACGATCGTGCTGAGATTGGTAGAGCCCGCGGTCAGCGCAATGGCAAAGATGGAGAGGATCATCGCCGGCTCTGTCAGCGACGCCACGATCGCTTCCCGGCTGCTGCCCATCCCGCCGAACGCCGATCCGGCATCGAGTCCCGCAAGGATCAGAAAAAAAGTCCCCAGTGCCAGGAGATACACGAGCGCGATGATGTTTCCTGCAAAGTTCAGGGGAGTCTGGGAGGTAAACGCGGGGACCAGCAGACCAGCGGAAAGCGTGGAGGCGAACAAAATGTAGGGCGTGGCGGTGAAGATCCAGGAGGTGGTCGTCGAAATCACCGGCTGCTTGCGGAAGAGCTTGGCCAGATCGGCATAGGGTTGGAAAATGCCGGCGCCTCGCCGGCACTGGAACCGCGCCTTCACCTTGCGGATGAGCCCCACGAGGAAGGGAGATATCGCGAGCAATAAGACGGCCTGTGCCGCAACCAGCGAAACGGCTTGAATGATTGAATGCATCCTTCTCGTTTCTCCTAACAGGCTACGCGAAAACTATTCGGCACAGCACGACTCCGATGTCCCCATGTCCTGGGCACGATGAGAACACCCCCGCAGAATGCTCAAAAAGGCGACCTTCTCACCCGCCCGACCCCGGCGCGCCAAGACGCGCCGTTCCGCGGGCAAGGCCGCAGCGAGTGAAGGCCCGAGGAGGTACAAACCGCACTTCGTGTGTGCCGTTCGCCCATGCAATGGGTCTTGGCGAACGGAAAAACCTCTTCAGCCATTCCCCCGTTGAGGGTCTGAACGATGCGAGAACGAAGCTGGCGGACTTTTTCAGCATTCTGCTATACGGCGAACAACAACAAGATCACCAACGTCACAAAAATATAGGCCAAGTACAGGTGCAGGCTGCCGGCCTGAAGAATGCGCAGCCGGTCGGCGATTCCCATGAAGACATGGATCACCGGATCGTACAGATATTTCTCAAAGACCGGCTCGATGTGAAATTCAAATCGCCGACGTTTGGCGAAGTAGCGGGACTCTTCCAGAAACTCGGTCTCGAGCTTGACCGTCGGCTGGTAAATAGTGCTGAAGACTCGCTTGATGGGCTGGACAAACCCCGTGGCCGTATACTCCATCCGCGGCGACAAATTGATCCCGCAGCCCCAGGTTTTATAATAGCGCTTCACCAGGCGTCCGCCGAACAGGAAGGCTAAACACAGACCGAGGAGGCCGCATGCGGTCAACATGGCCCCCAACACGGGTGGCGAGACGCTGGAGAACTGCACGTTTACCGGTGCCAACGCCCAGCCATCGAGCGCCAACACCCTGTCGCCAATCGACACCCCGGTCAGCGGCCCCGTAATCCGGTCGAGGAGCGGCACCACGATCATCGGAGCCAGGCCGAGTCCGACGCACAATACGGCCAGGATTCCCATCCCGATCCGCATCGTGATCGGGACTTCTTCTGCATGGCGTGCATGGGAACTTCGCGGGAGGGCCAGAAACGAAATGCCGAAGGCCTTGGCAAAACAGGCCAGAGCTAAGACACCGGTCAAGGCCAAGAGGGCCGCTGCAATCGGAAGCATTAATTTGAGAAACAGGACCGGGAGTTGAACACTCAGGAAGAGCGTTTGAAACACCAACCATTCGCTCACGAATCCATTGGTCGGAGGCAGCGCCGAGATCGACACGGCGCCGATGAGAAAGAACAGACCGGTCCAGGGCATGCGCCGCAGCAGCCCCCCATACTCTTCCATGTTGCCTGTATGGGTGGCGTAGAGCAGCGACCCCGCACCCATGAATAGCAGCGCTTTGAACATGGCATGGTTGATCGTGTGGTAGAGCCCGGCGAGGAGCCCCAGCGCGGCAAATTCCTTCAGCCCGTAGGTTTGAAAGATCATGCCGGCACCGATGCCGAGCAAAATGATGCCGATATTTTCCACGCTGTGAAACGCAAGGAGACGTTTGAGGTCATGCTCCATGAGCGCATACATCACGCCCAGTAATGCCGATGTTGTCCCGACGAGCAGCACTACAAAGCCCCACCACCAGGGGAACTGCCCGCCGAGGAAATCGAAATAGATCCGGATCAGCGCATAGATCGCGGTCTTGATCATAACGCCGGACATGAGGGCTGAGATATGCGACGGCGCCGCCGGATGGGCGTAGGGCAACCAGACATGCAACGGCACGATCCCGGCTTTCGTCCCGAAGCCGACCAAGGCGGCGAGAAAAACCAGAGTGCGCGTCCCTTCAGGCAAAGGCTGCTCGGGATGACGAAAGGCTTCAAAGGAAAATGAACCGGCCGATTGAAACAAGATTAGATAAGTCAGAACCACAAAAACAGTGCCTACGTGCGTCATGACCAGGTAGAAGAATCCGGCGTAGCGGACGTCCGTCTTCTCGTGCTCCGTGACGACTAGGAAGTAAGAGACCAGTGACATCAGCTCCCAGGCAATGAGGAAGAAGAATCCGTTATCGGCGATAACCACCAGCGTCATCGAAAGGAGGAACCCGTTCGTCAAGGCTGCCAATGCGGCTATGGAGACCCGGCCGTGGGACACCTTGAGATACCCCATGGCATAGATGGAGGCAGCCAGTCCGACAAGGGAAATGGTCAGAACGAAGAAGGAGCCGAGGGGATCGAGCCGGACCGCAAAGGCAAGAAAGGGGATGGTCGAGGCGGCCGAAACCGTCAGTGGTTCAGAAGCGACCAGCCCACTGATCCCAAATGCGATGCCGATGCTGCTTGCTGCACAGGCGCAGACACTCCCCACCATCCCTTGCGTCTCCGGCTTTCGCGGGACACAGAACGGAAGCACGACGCCGACCGCGTAGCTCGCAAGGAGGAGCAGTAAGAGAATGAGCATGCCGTCGGAGCTACCAAGCATCATTCATGACGGCTCGTTGCGACATTGTCTGCACGCGTCGTGAAGCCGGCGTGTGGAGTCTGAGAGAGAAGTCCACGTACTTTTGTGCGGTACGTGGACCGCTGAAAGGGCGAGACCGCATGGCAGCCGCGTCTCGGCGAATACAGCAGAAGGGCGCGCGAATCATACCGGTTCGATCACGGTTTCTGCCGGGTCAGCGTCGGCACGATGTGGCTCTGGGCATCATCGGTGATGCCGTATCTGGTATAGGGCTTGTCCACCATCTCGTTGGCATAGAGGCGCCCGGTGGGGGCGGGGATTTTCATGTCTACTTTCGCCTGGCTCTTCGGCTGGATCGTGATGGTCTGTTCCTTCGTGCCGCCGAGATATGGATGCCAGACCACCATCTTGTATGTGCCGGGAGGGATGTCGCCGATTTCAAACCGGCCATCCTGATCGGTCAGCGCATAATAGGGATTCTCCATCGCGAGTCCCCAGCTCTCCATGTACGCATGGAACCCGCATTGCATGACGAACACCCGGCGGCCCTTCGACATCCCGACGAGCTGCTTCATCGGTTCGCCGGCCAGGTGCTTGTGATACATCGCCGCATCGCTCCCGTCTTTGAGGTTTCGCGGGTGCTGCGGATTCATCGGGAGCGGCACGTTGAAGAGCACGCGCGGGCCAAGCTGAGAGGTTTCATAGGCCTGAATGTCATGCATGACCGGATCCATATTCACAACGACCACGTCCTGTTTCTCACGCACCACAGTCGTAAAGGGAACGAATTGACAATCCTTGGCTTCGATTCGCGGAGGATGCACGTGAGAGAAGGATTTTCCTTTCTCGATGTTTTCGAGATACACCACCACGTCGCGGAACTGTCCGGCTTGACCCACGTTGAAGGGCTGGAGCAGCCGCCATCCATGGCCATCGGAAATCCGCCCGCAATACACCTGATCCGGGAGCGTGATCAGGTTGTAGCCCTTCGGGCGTGGCAGCTTGCCCTCGAGCGTCACGGTGCCGACAAGGGTTCCTCCCTCCAATACGGTTGTTTCTTCATACGCCCAGGCCACTTCCCCAGTTCCACCAAGTGCGGCAATCAGCGCGGCACATAGATATCTCATCCTATAGCCCTGCTTCAATGTCATAGTTCTTGTTCCTCTCCGTTCACCGGACATAACTGGTTGGCGTCGACTGGCATCACCCTTCATCAACTCCCATCACCAAATCGTTTCGAATTTTATGATGACATCGATCCTTTCGATTTTCCGACGTCCGGAATGCTCCGCAAGAGTTGTCACCACGAAATCGCCGAGACGAATGTTGTCGAAGTTTATCCGCGCAAAGCTTTTCACAATCCTGGAGCCCACTCCCACGATGCATTCGATGCGGGGAATTCCCTCGTGTTTCAGCTCCAGGATCGGATGTTTGGTCGGTAGGCGACCGATTCAACGCGACCGCAGACCGCCGACATCATGATGATCGTTCCCCACCCGATAGTGCTGAATGATAAGACCGAATCGCCCGTGTGACCGAGCTAGCCGAGCACGGTCCGCTCCGGTCGAACATAGATCGTGGCAGCATCCAACCTTCCAGCCTTCCCTTGCTGATAGGACACTTCCACGAACTCGCCCTCCCGTAGACCCGACACCTCAACCGGCTTGGTTCCTCTAGCGATGAGAGTCTGTGCCCCAATGTTGAGGCGGACCCGTATGCCGATTCCGCCTGGTAATAATGTCCTCACCTGGATATGCGGAGAATACGCCGACAGTTCGTCTACTTTCTCAAGATGCCCCCAGATTATGGGCATGGTCCCATCACAGACCGGACTGCAGGGGCCGCCCGGTGCGTTGCCGGCATCGAGCCACCCTTTCTCGAGCTTTCAGATTGTTGGAATCGCAGACCAGAACCGCGTTCCAATTACACAAGGCTTCCTCCGGCTGCCCCAGCTCTTCCAGCAGCGAGGCGAGCGCACAACGTGTCAGGGTGTCCGTAGGACAGTCCATCAACCGCGTCTGCAGCAGGTTCACCCGCTTAATCCATGACGTGACGGCTCAGACCGGGTGGCCGGACTCGGCTGTGGTGATGTGATACCGATGTGCATTGCCCTGCTCGCACCTCCGCTTTTTGACTTCTTCCTTCAAGATCCTTCCGGTCTCGTTCGTGTAGAAGATCACCATCCGCTCCCGCATACGCGAAAGCCAATGCAGGGAGAATGCCATGTATGGACGGGGCAATATTGCTGGATTGACTTGAAATAAATTGCGGGGTTACGACGCTTTGAAAATAGGCAATACAGCTCGCTCTCTGATTGCTCGTCGACTGCTGCAAGAATTGCAGATAGTGCGTCCTCCAGGAAAGACACACTGTAATTCTCACAGAATCAGCAACCATCCTACGTCCATCAGCACAAGGACGACTGCGCAGACGCATGAGTTGAGAATCGGGCAAGGCAACGCGGCAGACGAGGGGAATGCACATCCAACGGCCGAGCAGAGGGCGTCGCTAGTCCCGGATACCGTACTCTTTGATCTTATATTGGAGCGTCCGGAGACTGATACCTAGCAACTTGGCAGCCTTCTCTCGATGATTCGTGATTTCTGTTAACGTCCGCTGGATCACCTCTCGCTCAAGTTGATCCAACGATGTCCCCAGAGTCACCACCATCGTATGCGCGTCCTCCTTGCTGACCTGGATTTCTTCAGGCAAGTGTTCCGGCTGGATCATCGTATCTTTCACCGTGACCACCAACCGCTCCATAAGGTTCCGGAGCTGGCGAATGTTTCCCGGCCACCCGTACAACCGCAATAGCCGCATGGCCTCCTGTGATACGTCTTTCGATTCGCGGTGATGGTGAGCAGAGCACTCCGCGAGAAGCCGATCTACCAGCAGGGGAATATCGTTCGTCCGATCACGGAGCGGTGGGAGGCGAATGGGCACAACATTGAGTCGGTAGTAGAGGTCTTCCCGGAAGTCTCCCTGCTTGACCGCTTCTTCAAGATTACGATTAGTGGCGGCGATGATCCTAGTATCGACTTTGAGCAGCTTCGTTCCGCCCAGACGCCTGAATTCCTTCGTCTCCAATACGCGCAGAAAATCGACTTGCGACTTGAGGGACAGCTCACCCACCTCATCCAGCAACAGCGTGCCGCCGTCGGCAAGCTCGAACCGTCCCATCTTGGTCGCCATGGCGCCGGTAAACGCCCCTTTTTCATAGCCGAACAACTCGCTTTCGAAAAGATTGTCCGGCAGGGCTCCGCAATTCAACGTGATGTATGGGCCGTCGGCTCTCGGGCTCTTATGGTGGATCGCGCGGGAAATGAGTTCCTTGCCGGTCCCGCTTTCTCCCGTGAGCAACACCGTGACATCGCTGTCCGCCACCATCTCCACCAGTCTGTAGACCTGCTGCATAGGCTCGCTCTCGCCGACCATTTGATCGAAGCGCGTCCTGGTTTCGAGGCGGTCCCTGAGCTGTTTATTCTCAGTTGTTAGCGCATGTCGCTCCAGCGCCTTGTCGACCACGATGGGAAACCGCTCGCGATCGATGGGCTTCGTGAGATAGTCATAGGCTCCGCGACGCATCGCCTCGACTGCCGTATCGATGGACCCGTACGCGGTCATGACCACGACTTCCGTATCCGGCCATGTCTCTTTGAGCCGACACAGGAACGCCATGCCTCCGATCCCCGGCATCCGAAGGTCGGTAATCACCAACTCGGCGGGGGCCGCTTCCAGTTGTGCCAACCCCTCCTCTGCCCTGGCCACTCCGCGCACCTGGTGCCCCTTCTTCTCGAGCATCGTGACCAACGCCCCGCGGATATTGATCTCGTCATCCACGACGAGGATGTGTGCATGTAGCTTCATGAGGTCATCCCCATCGATTGCCCTTCTTCGACTGTGACAGGAAACGTCAACACGGCGGTGGTCCCGATCTCCGGTGTGCTGGATACCTGGATGGTGCCACCATGATCTTCCATGATCCGATGGGCGATGGCGAGCCCCAGGCCGGTTCCGCTGGTCGTCGTCGTATAGAACGGTTCAAACACCCGCACGAGCTCCTCTTTCTTGATACCGATCCCCGTGTCCTTCACCGACACGATGACCCAGCGCGTGCCGTTGGCGTGACGTGTCTCGGCCACGACGCGGCAGAGCCCGCCGTTCGGCATGGCATGAAACGCATTGACGATGATATTCACCAGGACCTGACTGATGGCCGTCTCGTCCCCCAGAACGGACGGCAACGGTTCCTCAACTGCCTGTTCGAGGCGGATCTTCCGCTCTTCCGCCTCGAATTGCATTAGCGCCATGATGTGCTCGATCAGGGCGGAGACGTTTACCTCGTGGAGGCCGACCGACCCGGGGCGGGCGAACTTCATGAAATTGTCGAGGATGACCGAGAGGCGCCGGCATTCCGCGTTCAAGACATGGAGATAACGCGCTCCCTGCTCCGGCAGGGAGTCCCGCTCCCTGAGTTCCTCTTCCAGTAGATGGAGATTCAAATCCATGGCACTCAGGGGATTCCGCAACTCATGGGCCACTCCTGCCGACAACGTGTGTAATGCGGCCAGCTTGTCCGCCACGCGGACTCGTTGCTCGAGCGCAAGCCAGTCTGTGACATCCTGGGCCTGCAGGATGACCCCGGCCGGTTCTGCATCGTCCCCTGTAAGCTCGGCCGTGCTGACCCGGATGGTGTGCGGGATCCGATCCTGGCTCTCATAGGGCAAATCTTTCTGACTGACATGCTGGTGATGCCTGAGTGCCCCTTCAAGCACCGCCCGGATGGTCTCTCCCTCGGCAAACACGGATTCGTACAAATTCCCGAGCAAATCCGCACCCGATCGTTTCAGTACTGCCCCTGCCGTGGGATTGACGGCCGTGATCACTCCGCTCCGATTTACCGTGAGCACGCCGGTCGGAATGCTCTGAAGGATGTTCCGCGCCAGCCCCTTCACTTCTTCGAGGGTTCGTCTGGTGCTGTCGTAGTGGAGGAAGGTGATGACCGCCGCGATCCCGATGGCACTCACCAAGAACACCAGCAAAGTGACGACGATCAGATCGTGGCGAGACCGCCACAACGCGGGGAATAATTCGGTCGGAACGGCCTTGCCCTGCGTGAGTCCCTGGAGCAACAGTTTCTCCTCCTCCAAACTGAAGAGCAGGATGACTGAGACCACCAGGGCCAGCATGAGGACCACGGAGGCAATGAGCCTATACGGAATTCTGCGAAAAAAAGTGGCTGTAGGAACAGGCCTAAACATCTACATCAACCAGGGCGGGAATGGGTCTGACCCCATGCTAGCACGCAGGGCGCAGGCTGTATACTCTGCGGCGTGATCCTCAGGAATGATGCAGGATGTCGTCTCATCCCAGGAGCACATGCCGATCAACGAATTCACCTATCCCGCCAGTGCAGCGCCGTTGAAAGAGTGCCTCCATCGCGCTCGTCTAAAACACCCGGAAAGGTCCGATGAGCACCAGCCCCATGAGAATGGCCAGCGCGAGGGAGAGCATCATGATCGATTGGATCGAGGAGATGCCGAGTGCAAATTTTGCCTATGAAATCTCTGCGAGGCTAGGCTGAAGAGACACGATAAAACGAACAACTGAATTTGGAAATGGACAGCTCGTTCGTGCGGAAATAGCACAAAATAACCGAGAGCTAGACTAGCGATAGGCTGACGCCAGCACTCTTGAGACATTCCTGAAACTAGAATCGTTGATGGGTAATCAGGAAACCGGAAGCGGTTTCCGTCCGATCGGAAGATCGTTGAAGAGGCGAGTCAGGGACCTTTCCGTAAGTTTCTCCGAGGTGGTCAGGGCATCCTAAAGTTAAGACGATGGATTATTGTCAAAAGAGAACAGTTGTGGTCCTGTGCTTGACCGCCAGCCAATCAATTCTATGAGATCCAGCCAGGACGTTGAAACAGTACGCCAGCAGCGTTCTTGCCTTGTTAATACCCACATCGTATTCCAGAGGGTAGGCCTCTGGGCCTTCATGCGGCGCCTTGCTGAACGGGCATTTTTGAGCATCCTTTGGGCGTCTTCATCAGTTAAGCCACGTGTATGGACTATCGAGATATATTCTAGCGTGCCACAATAGTTTTTCCGCAGCCTCCTAGGGAGCGGGTATCATGAGAAAGATGTGGGGCTTTCCGTCAGCGGCGATTCCGACCCCGGCAATCTGGCCACGATCGTTGATGCAGCGGGGGCTCAGGGTCTTCCACCCGGATCCCTGCGAAAGGAGCGCATTGAGATCGATCATTTTTCCCTGGCTATACAGAAATCCCCGCGAGCCACTGGTCCCGACGATTTGTCCAGGGTCGTTGATGGCCAGAGCCGTACTCTCTTGACCCTCTAATGTTCCCAGGTCCGTCATCTTCCCTTCCACATAAAGAAACGCATGCGTTTTGTTAGAGCCTGCCACGTTCGCCCCACCCACGATATGGCCATGATTGTTGATGCTGTTTGCACGACTATCCGTTCCCCCCAGCGCTCCCAGGTCCGTCATCCTGCCTTGCTGGTATAAGAAGGCATGAGTTTCATCACTGTATGTGCTGGCATAGCCTACAATCTGACCGGCGTTGCTGATATCCGTCGCCGCACTTTCTTTGCCTCCAAGGGTGCCTAAATCCATAAGTTTCCGACCTCGATACAGAAAGGCGTGTCCCTCCGAAGGGAAATCGGACCCCGGCACCGGAATGAGGGTGTACCATCCCACTGCCTCAGCCTGATCGTTCACTGCCAATGCAATCCCTGGCGGTCTCACAAATGCGGCGAGGTCTACGAATTTGCCGTCGCTATAGATAAAGGCATCTCGGCCGATGTTCCCCAGTCAGCGCTTCGTGCAGAACGGGCCGGATCCATCCTCCGCGGGTCTTCGTTTTTTCACTCGACTCACTGTGTCGCCGCATCTCAACTTGGAGTGCGATCCGTGCCATTAAAATCCCAACGACCACACCAGTTGGCTCAAGGATTGCCAGAAAGGCAGACAAATATCCCTCGGGCTTGACCTGAAGACTGGATAAGAATTGCGTGGCTACAGCGAAAGTGACTGCGCTCACCGATCCATAGTGTCCCGCGATCGCGGCTGAGTCATATGATGCTGAACTTGCCGATATAACGAAGAATAAAATAGCCGGCGACAGGAATCAGAGATCCCAGCAGGAAACAGGCGACGATAGGCATCCAGATCGCAATGATTCCCACTTCACGGATTTCCGCTCCACCGTGCAATCCAAGGGCGGCCAGCAGGTAGAGCGCCAATCCAATATAGAGAGCGTCCGGCACCTTGAGCTCTGACCGGATCAAGGTCGCCAGAATGCCCAAGGCAAAAAAAAGCGGCATTGGCGCGGTCAGGTTGTGGCCGATGGCGTCGAGCAGCGTGAGGTCTATCATTTACTCTTCCTCCGATATGCATGTTAAATCGAAGCGCCAAAAAGGCCGCAAGTTCTATTCCGTTAGCATGCGGGTTGGTCACGAGCCCGCGTCAGCATGAAATTGCTTGCGGAAGTTGCCATCGTACAGGAAAGTAAGTGGACGGACCTGGGTTTTACCCTAGGTCTGACATTGAATAGGAGCGGTTTTGCTCAGTTCGCCCAATGCGATTCCTCACATAGGGAATCAAAAGCGCACACAATACGGTTGTAAGGATGAGGCTGAAACTTGATGAATAGCAAATGTGCACATTTGCTATCACACGCGATCGCGATCATCTGGCGCTATTGCTGATAGACCGGATAATCCGCGAATTTCTGCATGAGTCGCGAGAAGCTGTGATGATCAATTGGCTTGGGCCAGACGGGCTAGAAACGGTAGAAGAAAGAAAGTTGTATTCGGCGGTTCTCGGCATTGTTCCCATCCGCATAGGTCGTGCGAACCCAGTTCGTTTCCAACCCGACACGTATTTCCTGCGTAAAATTGTGGAACACATACCCATAGTAGATCGCATCCCGAATAAAGATGCTCTGCGCCGTTCGCACTGCTCCGCCGCAGAATGCCGCACTGACCGTACAGGTCATTTGAGCCGCGTTGGTGGAGTAGATCGTTCCATAGCCTCCGCCAATCCAGGTCTTGGCGTCGTCGGGAAGAAAGTAGGTGGTGTGCACCATCATCGAGGTTGTGCGAATCGCTTCGAACTTGCCGGTCTGACTGCTCACGGCTGCGAGGCCACCATCGATGTTGGTCTGGCCGAAGGCCGCCCCGCCAAAGCCGGTGTTTCCTGTCGACCCGCACGTCGGGTTGCAGACTCCCCAAGTCAATCCGTTAAACATGTCAGCAATTCCAGCACCCGTGACACCCTCCATCAAGACGTGTGCCGTGTTGCCCATTTTTCCATCCCGTGATGGGAGAACTGGGATGAATAAAGCCGAGGACACCCCCCAGCCAGTCACATACGTCTGACTACTCAGATTCGGTTGCCCGCTGGATGAGTTTGTCGGTCCTCCAGAATTCGCTTCGAGCCTTCGCCCAACTCCACTAATTTGCATGCTCAACGGCATGAGTTCCAGCTCGTTTGACGAAGCACCGACATACGGTGCTTGCAGGCCGTGATGTGCGACCTGCACCCCCGCAACAAAGGAGGGAAGAGTAGCATCGGCCTGTGGCGGCCGCTCCACGGAGAAGACGGGAGTCAGGGTCAGCGTGTCCGTCAACCAGAGACGCTTCGACACGCTGGCCTGAATCCACCGATTAAACATATTCGCTGGTGTCGCCGCGACCGATACTGTCCCCCTCGAATATTGTGACATGAATCCAAATTGCGACCAATCCTGCCCGATCTTCACATCGACAGCTGGAGTTTCCATCAGGGCATACAACTGAAAGATGCGCGGCACCGGGCTGGTATAGAACGAGTACTCAGACACGCCGGTTGAAGGGCCGATCGCCGATTGGTTCCCTAGAAAGTCCATCGCGAAATAAAGACGGCTCTTCATGCCGTCCCGCTCTGGGGCTCGCACATCGAAGGTGATCCGGCTGTTACGAGGGCTGGAAATTAACTGGCTGTTCGCACCTCCTACCGTATTGCTTCGCAAGACCGCTTGGTTGCCAATGATTTCCTTAAAGCTTTGCGTACTGTCCCCGATGAAATCGATTTCGAGGAAGCCTCCCATCTTGACTTGTAAGCCACGCCTCGTGCTGAACGCCGCCGCTTGCTTCGCGAGTTGTTCCGCTTGGGCCTTTGCACGTTGTTCCGCTTCGGCGTTTGCGCGTTGCTCCTCTTGGACGGCTTGGTCGTATTCCTGTTGCGTGATGATCCCCTTGTCCAGCAGGAGTCGTAGGGCGCGGTAATCGTCTCCCTCCGCGCGAGCAGGCTGAGCGAACAACAGCACGGTGAGGATAGCCACTATTACAGCTAGAGCCTGTCCCGCATAGACTCGACTCCGCGACGAAACCATTTTCATTTTCCCTCCCCACAGTTTGACTGGTGGTTGAAATGACCGAAGGCACTCACACACAGCAAGGACAACGCCCTTCAAAAACGTTGGTGGAGAGAAGAGAATTGTTTGTCGTGAAAGAGGATTGAGGTGAGAACCGGGCGAATCCGCACTACCCACACCGTGCGAAGCGGAATGAGGCAGGGATCCAAATGGGTGCACATCGCATACGATGTCTTACTGACTGATTCCATTTGGCTACTGCAGTCGGGGAGTTATGCTTTTGGGGGACACAGCACGAGAGTTTTATCTATACGGACTAAGTTTTGCAATATGGAATTGCAGAAGAATTTCTCCAGACCGTATTAAGGAGGGCACAAGGATGGGCGGTCAGATGAATCCCGTCATGACGCAGCACATAGAGTCTGCTGTTCATCGCCTTGTGTCACAGCGTCGCCGGGTGACCTTCACCATACTCTCATATGCATTTCCTCAGTACACGTGGCAGACGCTGTTTCAGGTACTGCACCATCTTCAGGAGAAAGATCTCGTGGTCATGGCTCCTCTTCTGTGGGATTACGAGATTCGTGCACAAGAAGAAATTCCGCGAACCGACGGGAGGATCATGTGATCTTATTACGACCGATCGAATCCTTGTCGGACATCGCACCGGAGGTTCGAGGAACACCGATCGAAGATTTCCTTCGTTACCACAATCTGGGAGCGACCCACAGCCCCTACAGTCAGGCTGAGATCTTAGTGGGAATGTGCATGGATCATCGAGAACGATTGAGTATTCCTGAAAACTTTGCCTATATCATCCGTTCGGCTGGCTGCAATTTGCGATACAGCGAATTCCAGATATCATATGCCATAGCGATCGGCGGGGTCTCCGCGATCGCATTGGTTGGGCATACGAACTGCGAGATGGTCAATTTGATGAATCGCCGTGAACTATTCATCTCCCGGCTGGTTCAGCGAGGCGGTTGGCAGCGAGAATGGGCCGAGGCCCACTTCATGAATTCAGTGGCCATGTTTGAAATCGGCAATGAAATCGACTTCCTGGTGGCCGAAGCCCAGCGGTTGCGCGTCCGATACCCGACCATCCCTGTTGTGCCGCTGATCTATCGCATGGAAGACCATCGGCTTTACCACGTGAACGAGCAGAGTGTTCTTTCAACTATCCCGAGTAGGGAAGGACCCTCTAGATCGTCTGAGCAGACGGTTTTATAGGCGCGATTTGCATCACACACTGATAGGGAGAGGCTATTATGCACTGTGCGCGATGTAACGGCTGTGTTGTGCCGGAGCAGCTTTCAGATCCCCAAGGCACGACTGAACGGTGCGAAGTCGTGCGCTGCCTGAATTGTGGCAATATCGAGGACGCCATGATTGAGGCCAATCGAAATCACCACGTGCGTCGTCTGTTGTCGAGAGTTCCACGACTCCCTATCGCTGGTTGTTCACTCGATCACTGAATCGATGCATCATTGCATCATTATAGAAGCTTGCGAGGATTCGGAAAAAAAGTACGACCAGGCCTGCATCTCCCCCACCATCTTCTGTCGTCGTGTAGAACAAGCAATATATGCAAATATGCTGTGAAGGAGGCGTCATGCATCCAGGCGGCTATGGGCAACAAATACTGATTGTCGATAATGACGCAAGTGTCCGGTCATTATTGTCGGCCCTACTCACATATGAAGGGTTCAACGTCGTTCAATCCGGTAACGGTCTTGACGCGCTTCAGGAGTTAAAAACGCAGCACTTTGACTTGGTAATTTCCGATTATCACATGCCAGGACTTAACGGGATCCAATTATTGGCAATTTGCAGGCACGTCTGGCCAGAGACCCCGGTAGTCATTGTGTCGGGTGAGGACTCAGACTGGAGGGACCGCGCAATTCGTGAGGGAGCTCACGCCTGTGCAAGGAAGCCTTATGAACGGGCTCAACTGATCACATTGGTTCGCGAAGTTGTTATGGAGAAGCGTTCGGCGCGGATCGCTCCTCAAGAGGTTCGGGCGTAACGGTCTTTGAAGCGATTGATCTGTTGGCCCACTGACTGTCGATCCGCATATGTTCAAACGACGACTCATCCTCGGCGCACTGCCCAAATCATGAAGGTTATGAGCAGAGGCCCGAGAACCGATAAGGCAGGATGCAGAAGATTGAGCAGAGGTTCATGTTCGAAATGTTGGAGGAGATAGGAATTGGAGGCTGGCAGCTGGTAGGTATTCTTATATATGCCTGCTGTGTGGCAGGATTTATATGAGGCGGGTTCCTACTTGGCTGATGCGTTTGTTTTGGTGAGCCTGGGGGCGGTGATGCATGATTGCATAATTGCGATCTGGCAAGAAAGGGCGCCTGCCGACGTCTGAACGATCGTGAGGATGTCGTGCGTGGAGATCTTTCCTTCCTCGATATCGATGAGGAGATGTTGAGGGACGCTGCCGCCGTCCACGGCGAAGACTCCATCGGTTATTCGCAAGGTGGTCGCGAGATTCTGTTGTACCTCACGACAGTTTGATCCTGTCAGCATGAGAGCGATGCGCTCTCTTGGTGGGCCTGCTAGAGCAGCGGTGCTATAGAGAAGCGTGACGCACCAGAGAGTGCTGAGAAGGGTGAGAGGAGCTAATGCGACGTTCAGCATGGCTAGTTGCTCACGAGCGAGAGGCTCATTCTCCTGTCAATTGAATGGAGCGACCGGCCGACTTTGAGAAAGTCGGCCGGTCCCGTGTCTGTCTGTTACGGTACAGGTGTAATCCCGGTCTGAGGCGTTGTCACCTTCCAGGGCACCATCGGCATGAGGGGTGCCGGTTTGGCATCGGGTCCCACCAACAATACCGCAATCGCGCCACGAAGCGCACCGGTGAGCGAGTGCGTGACGAGCGGGTACGCGCCGGCCGATTCCACGACGACGTCGAACGTTGCCGCGCTACCTGGTCCCACCACATAGGTCTGCACACCCGTCAACTTGTTGGTCGGATTGCCGCTCTCGTAGACGTTATCCCAGATTTCGCCGATGGGATGGAACGAGGAGAACTCATTTGGCCCGGCATTCACAAAATAGATCCTGACGCGCTCGCCCGGTTTCGCATCCAACTTGCCGCCGCCGGTGACGAACGGATGGTACTTGAAGATCCCGCCGTTGAAGAGGACATTGTCATACTTGCGATCGAACATCGCCTGCACATCGTCAGGATTCTTGAAGAACTCGGACTGCACGAGGACATATTCGCGATCGGCCT